>ERZ1645185.4-NODE-4-length-120435-cov-7.349269_pt1 | contig 120435 bp, 101 predicted proteins | sample MGYA00575351_ERZ1645185 | MGnify/ENA primary metagenome ERZ1645185 (study PRJEB40838, sample SAMN11284767) | freshwater sediment metagenome | isolation source: river sediment | host: Sediment | place: India: Jana village, Kanpur | collected 2015-12-17 ... | reverse complement strand
CGATGCTCGACTGGCTCACCTTCCACCCGCCATCGTAGCTGAACGTGGTGGTGGTACTGCGGCGGTCAGTGCGCGAAACCATCCGGCGCGTGAAGGTGGCGTGATAGCCGAAGCTCACGACCTTCGCATCGGGATCGGTGATGCTGGTGACGGTGCCGTTCGTACCCAGGGCGAGCGTCACCGTGCGCGCGGTGCCGGCCGCGGGCGGCGCGGTTACCGACGTGAGGCGGTTCGCCCCATCGTAGCCAAACGTATACGTCTGGCCGCTGAGCGTGGCGATGCTTGCGAGTTGCGGGACGGATCCCGTCGAGGTGTACGCAAAGACCGTGGAGTCGCCGAGGCGCCGTACCGTGGCGATGTGATTGCCCACGTTATTGAAGCGAATGCGGACGCCGTGCTTGGCGAGGCGCGTATACACTCCGCTGACGAAACGAATGGTGTCCGGGAAGGTGAGCGGCGTCGCGGCGACCCACTGGTTGCTGCCGGCACCGGTGAACAGGCGCGCACTCCCGTCGCCGCCCACCCACAGCAAACTCCCGTCGCTGCGCGGGAACAGTTGCTCGAGCCCCGCCAGCCACCATCCCGGCCCCACGCGACTGCGTGACCGGTTCACCACGGCCAGCGACCCGCTCACGGTGGTGGCGGTGCCGCGCGTGCCGCCCACATACGCGGCGATCTCCAGCGTGTAGGGATAGATCCCCGTACTGTCGCCCGTCCCCGACGCAATCGCATCGTACCCCAGCGCGAGCCGGCGCGGCACGTTGAGCGACAGCGTCGTGCCCGACCACATGCCGCGTCGCCGCTCCACGCCGTTCACCTTGAGAATGGCTTCGATGGAGTCGGGGCGCGTGCCACTCGTATAGCGCACGTCCGTGCGCACGATGGGATACGGATGCGCGACAGCGCTGTTGTAGAGCAGCGTCGGCACCTGTACGCTCCCCTTCGACATGCTGGCCGGCAGCGCGTGCGTCACGCGCAAGTCGGCGCACTCACTCGCCGCACCGGGCACCAACGCAAACGCGAGACACAAGGAGCGATCGAGCGCGGTGCCCGCGTTCAGCGAGTCTACCGGCGTGACCGAAAGCTGGGGCGGTTGCGCGGGGCGCAGGGCAACAACCGCGGCGCCAGCAGACATGGCGACCACACACAGGCTTGCCAACACCCACGACGCGTGGGCCGAACGGCGCATCGACAACATTGAGTCCTCAGCCGAGACACTCGGCGGTGGAGAGCGCCCACAGTCCCGCGTGGCGCCAATGGATCAGTTCACTTCGGGAGCAGCGATCGGCAAGCGCACAACGTTCGTCGCAAGACGATGCATACGATCAATGGTGGCATGTTCATGAACGCGAAAGTACGTATGCCACAGTTGGAGCAACAATATTCTGCACGGTCGAGACTGCTACCAGCTCGAGAAACACCGTCGTCAATCGGCGCATGGGGGGAGGTCGTCAGCATTCCCCCGATGCCCCTGAGATATGCGCGTATACACATTTACCACTGTCTCCAACCCCCTTGTACCAATGAGCACTCGACTCCTCATCATCGGCGGTGTGGCCGGCGGCGCCACGGCCGGTGCCCGCGCCCGTCGGCTCGACGAGCACGCCCAGATCACCATCCTTGAGCGTGGCCCCTATGTGAGCTACGCCAATTGCGGGCTGCCGTACTTCATCGCGCGGCAGATCGAGGAGCGGGACCGGCTGCTACTGGCCACGCCGGAGTCGTTCGCCACGCGCTACCGCATCGACGTCAAGGTGCAAACCGAGGCGGTGGAACTCGACCGCCGTGGCAAACGCGTGCGGGTGCGCGGCCCCGAGGGGGAAGCGTGGCTGCCGTACGATCGCCTGATCCTCGGGCAAGGCGGGCTTCCGGTGCGCCCGCCACTGCCGGGCAGCGACGCGTCCCACGTGTTCACGTTGTGGAGCGTGCCCGACATGGACCGCCTCGACACCTATATCGCCACCCGCCAGCCCAAGTCGGCCGTGGTGGTTGGCGGTGGCTTCATCGGGTTGGAGATGGCGGAGGCATTCCATGAGCGCGGTATCGCCACGACCGTCGTGGAGATGCTTCCCACCGTGATGTCGCTCATGGACGCCGAGTTCGGGGTGCAGGTGGCACGGGAACTGGAGCGACACCGGGTGCAGGTGGTGACCGACATAGGTGTTCGCGCGGTACACGCCGACCGCCACGAGGTGGAACTCACCGACGGCCGCACGATTCCGGCGGAGTTGGTGCTTTTCGCAACAGGGGTACGCCCCGAGTTGGCACTGGCACGTCAGGCAGGGCTCACCATTGGCGAAAGCGGCGGCCTGGTGGTGAACGAGTACATGCAAACGTCCGACCCCGACATCTTCGCCGCCGGCGACATGATCGAGGTGGAGCATCTCGTGAGTGGCAAGAAAGCGCGTGTGCCACTGGCGGGGCCCGCCAACCGGCAAGGTCGCATAGCCGCCACCAATGCCATGGGTGTTCCGATGCCGTACGGTGGCGCGCTGGGCACCAGTGTCGTGAAGATCTTCGACGCGACCGCCGGCATCACGGGGTTGTCAGAACGAGCGGCGCGCGCGGCGGGATTCGACGTGGGGGTGGCCATCGTGCACGCCAATCACCACGCGAAGTACTACCCGGGCGCACGGGAACTATCGCTCAAACTCGTGTACGATCGATCCAACGCGCGACTGCTGGGCGGTCAGGCGTTCGGCCACGCCGGCGTGGACAAACGCATCGATGTGCTGGCCATGGCGTTGCTCGGCAAGATGACGCTGCACGACCTGGCGCGCGTGGATCTGTCGTATGCGCCGCCGTACTCGAGCGCCAACGATCCGGTCAACGTGGCGGCCTTCGTTGGCGAGAACGATGTCGCGGGATACAGCCCCAACATCACCGCCACGCAGCTCGCCGACGCGCTGCAATCGGCAACTCCGCCGCTGGTTCTCGATGTACGCACGGTCACGGAGTATGCAGCGGGCCACATTCGAGGAGCCGTGAACATACCACTTGACGACGTGCGCGATCGACTGCACGAACTCCCGCTCGATCGTGACATCGCCATTCACTGCAAGAGCGGGTTCCGCGGGCACTTGGCGGCGCGCATCCTGCGGCAACGCGGCTTTGAGCGCCTGGTGAACGTGACCGGCGGCTGGACGAGCTTCGAACTCGAGTGCAGCGAGCGCACGCGCAAGCAACAGCTCAGCGAAGCGCTGCGCTGTGTGACGGGGCCAGAGCACTGACGTCTTCCGTCACGGCTTGAACAGCGCACGGAGCGTCGCCATCGCCGCGGGATGGTAAATCGTGGCGTGCGTCTCCGCCGGCATGGTACTCATACGCCACGACAGCACCGTCGTGTCCGCTCCGGACAACGCGGCGCGAAACCGTTCAGCGGGGGCCACAATGGACGGCTCGCTGCTCAACACCACCGCCAGCTGTTTGCGTGGACCACGCAGTGCGCGCAGCCGCTCGGTGCCCATGGCGATGAGCCCTTCCGCATTCCACCACAGACTCGGATCGAATGCGAGGTAGTGATCGAAGAGCGACGGCTCGAGCACGAGCGTCTCGACGATGAACAATCCGGCGAGAGATTCGCCGATGATGCCCGATTCGCCGGTGACGCGATAGCGCGCGGCAATCAACGGCTTGAGCTCGTTGCGGAGAAACGTGCGAAACGCCGCCGAGCCGCCGACCACCGGCGCGATCTTCCTGTCGCTCTCCACGGTTGTGGGTCCGGTCAAGTCGCGTCGACGTTGCGTATTCTCGATGCCCACCAGTAGAAACGGACGCATACCACCATTGCCGATGAGCACCTGCAGCAACCCGGCCACGTGCTGGAAGTCTTCCTGCACGCCGCCATCGGGCATGTAGAGCACGGGCAGCATCCCGCTCGACGGCACAGCCCACTGCGGCGGACGCCACACATTGATGCGTCGCGTTTCGCCCAGGGAAACCGATGGCATGGTGAATGTTTCGCCAATGACCAAGGGTTCAGCAGCTGGTGTTGTCGCCGTCTGACCTGACACACGGAGCGGTACCGCCGCTACAGCCAGCCACGCGAGCGCGAGCAGCATGCGCGCGCGCGGCCAACTGTGCGCCATCACGAGCGCCTCACTTGCCCGTACCCGCCTTCGTGCTCGGCGCCACCGGACGATTCGGCACCTCGGGTCCCGCCTTCTTCGTGGGATGCAGTTCGGCCAGCGTGTTGCCGTCGTACAGGCGTCCGTTCTTCATCACGTAGCGAATGCTGTTGGTGTTGCGGAGTTCAGCGAGCGGGTCACGGTCGAGGATGACGAGATCGGCGAGTTTGCCGACTTCAATCGAGCCGAGATCGTTTTGCAGCCCAATGGCCGAGGCACCGATGATGGTGGCTACCCGCAGGGCCTCGTGATTCGTCATGCCGCCGCTGGCCATGGCCCACAGTTCCCAATGGTAACCGAGTCCCTGCAACTGGCCGTGACTGCCAATACCGAGACGCCCACCGGCGCGAAGAATCTTCGTGGCGTCGGTGGCCAATTCGGGGAACACGTACTCTTCATCACGGAACCAGCCACCGGCCGTGCCGCCATTCGGCATGCTCGCCATGCGGCGCCGCGTCTTGAGTGCCAACTCTTCGTACGCCGTGAAGCGCTGGAGCTTGGGATCGGCGTAGGGGTTCTCGCGCGTGTAGAACCAGTTCTCACCCCACGGACCGCCGTAGTTCACCAGCAGCGTGGGCGTGTAGGCCCGCTTCGACCACGCCATGAAGTTGGTCACGTCGCTGCCAAGCGGCGTGATGCCCATGGAGTGTTCAAGCCCCGGATATCCATCGAGCGTTTCGGTAAGGTTGAGCTTTACATCGAGCGACCCTTCGGTCGTAGGCATGAGCTGCTGCTCGCGGGCGGCCGTGATGATCCACTGCCGCACCTGCCGCACACCTGACACGTACATCTTGATGGTCTTGGTGTCGTAGTACTGACTGTAGCGCTTCATCAGCGCCCGCGCGTGCTCCTGGTCACGGATGTTGTCCGTGTTGAACACGCCAGGGCCGGTGCTGTAGATGCGCGGTCCGATAATGCTCCCGGCATCGACCATGTCCTGGTACGTTAGTACGTCGGTGGTCGCCGTCTGTGGGTCGCGCGTGGTGGTCACGCCATACGCGAGATTGGCGAGATACGCCCACGGTTGCGTTTCGTGAATGGTGCCGCGTTCGGCGCGGAGATGCGCGTGCGTATCGACAAAGCCCGGCACTACGGTTGCGCCGCCGAGATCGAACTCGGTCGCACCGGCCGGCACGGCCACTGTGCCGGAGGCACCGAGCGCCGCGATGCGATTGTTGCGCACCACCACGTCGCCGCGGGCGATGATCTCGTCGCCTTTCATGGTCACGAGCTTCGCATTGCGCAGCACGACGGTGCCGCTGGGCACGTCGCGATTCGCTGCCACGCGCACACGTGTTTCACTTGGCGCGTACGGCGCGGGGCGTTGCGCACCGGCGGTCGCGCTGTCGCGCCGCGCCGTGACCAGCGCGGCATCGGCTGCCGCCGCCGCGAGATCGTACACCACGTGCGCGTTGCCGATGGACCAGTGCACACGCTTGGCGTCGGCCGACCACGCGGGGAACTGCCCGCCAATATCGGTCAGCTTGCGCACGGGAAACGCGGCGTTGGCCGGCTCCGCCACATTCACCGTGGCCTGTGTGCCCCGTGGCGGTACCACCACCGTGTAGAAGTCGCCGCCGATTTGTGCGAGTGCCATGTCGCCGGTTGGCGCGGCGATGACCAACTGCGCTGGCGGCCCTTGCAGCCCTGGTTCTTCCGGATTGAGTCGCTGCAGTTCGAGTTCGGACAGCGTGTGATCACCGTGTCCATGATCGTCATCGTTGTTGCCACCGGCGCCGGCGCCGACCACGCGCAGGTGACGCTGCTCGTCGGTGCCGTCCCACCGAATGGAGACGAGCCCGTTGTTCGACGAGAGATAGATGCGCGTGGAGTCGGCAGTGAAATGCGGCTTGGTGCGTCCGGCGGCGCGTGCGATTACGGTGCCTTCCGCACCGTCTGCGTTCACCGAATTGGCGGCATACCACACGAGCTCCGTGGTGCCGGTGACACCCGTTTGATCACGTCGACCCTGGGCTGGCGTGCGCATGGCCACCACGCGCGCACCGTTCTGTGAAAACACCGGCTGACGCACGGTAGCGAGACCGTTGCTCAGGGGCGCCACGCGGGTGGTCCGCCCAGCGGCGAGCGTGGCTTTGTACAGGCGACCGCCCTGCTCCGTCCACGTTACGAAGGCCAGCGATTTGCCGTCGGGCGACCAGGCCGGTTCGGCTTCAATGGCATCGAGCGTGCTGACACGTCGCGGCGCCCCCGCCGGCCAGTCCATGAGGTACAGCTTATCCATGGCCACGAACGCGAGTTGCTTGCCATCGGGGCTGGGTACCGCATCGCGAATCTGGCGCGCGGTAAACGTGGCGCTGTCGCTGATGGGATACGTAAAGGCCAGCTCCGGCCCCACGTCTACCTGCGCTTGTACGCGGAAGGGAATCTCGCGCTGTCCGCTGCCATCGATGGCCACGCGCCAGATCTTGTTGCCATAGCTCGCAATCAGCTCCCTGGAATCGGGAGTGAAGCTCATCCCCGGCAGCGCATCCATGGGCGCGCGCGATTCCATTTCGTCGCGCTGCGCGGGATACGCGAGCCACCGTTCGTCGCCGGTAGCCAGTTCACGCACACGCAGCCCCGTCTTGTTTTCGTAGCGCGAGCCATACACGAGCCACTTGCCATCGGGGCTCAGCGTTGGACGTACCGCCGAGCCGTAACGCGACGAGAGCGGCTCGCGGTCGCCGGTATCGCGGTCGTACGACCAGATCTGATACTGCGGAAACTGCGCGTTGTAGTTCCAGGCGCCGGTGCGCTGCGTGTAGTACACAAAGCGGCCATTGGCGGTGAAGGCCGCGCCGGCCTGCTGCACGGCGGTGCCTGGCGCCGCGGTTGCGGGCGCTGTGTACAGCGGCACACCGCTGCCGCCTTTCACATGATACATCCACAACGTGGGCAGGCCGCCGCGGAAGCCGCCCTTGCTCGCCACAATGTACTGCCCATCCGGCGAATATTCCGGCGAGAGATACACGCTGGTGCGCCCACGCGTGACTTCCTTGATCTCGCGCGTGGCGAGATCGAGAGTGTGCACATTGTCCGCGCCTTGCCGATCGGAGATGAACACCACGGTGCGGCCATCGGGGCTGAAGCGCGGCTGCGTATCGAAAGCGAGGCCACTGGTGAGTTGCGTGGCGTCACCGCCCGCGATGGGCAGCAGATACAGATCGCCCAACATGTCGAACACGATCGACTGGCCGTCCGGGCTCACATCGAGCGAAAGCCAGGTGCCGTCGCGCGTGTCGAGCGCGAAGCGGCGCGTGGCCTCGAGCGGGAGCGGGCGGGCCGGCGCACCGGCGCGCGGCGGCGGAGCGACTGGCGCCTGGGCGCCGAGAGGGATGGCCGCCAACAGGGCGACGCACAGCGGGAGGGGGCGCAGACGCACAGGTACTCCGAGGGGAGGTCCGTTCGGCTCGGGAAATGCCGAGTGCGAGGATTCTGGAACGCGGCGGCTTTGCCGGCAAGGCGATCGCCAGGCAGTAGCCGCGATGCGTCACGCCGATCGTCGCTTCCGATGCTCGGAACGACGAATCACACCTCAGGCGGTGCTTTCCCGTTTTTTCCTTGCCGATCGCTCCGGTTGGGTGCACTATCGTGACGATCGTCCCTCCTACATTCGCCCTGTCCCCCGTACCGGACAGCTGGCGACACCCGTAGGTGGGCCGAGCTGTGGTTGCAGGCAACGCGCCGGAGCATGGTAGGCCGCGCGCGGCAGTTTCGTGGAGTTCCTCCCCGCCCCCGTCCGGGCGGGTCCGTGCAGCAGTACCAAGACTTCAGGAGAGGTGCGGATGCTCTGTTCACGTACGTGGAGTCGGGCCATGACGGCATGTGCCGTTGTCGCCAGCCTGCTCGTGTCTCCCTTCGGGCCAGGCGGCCCCGTCCACGCACAAGGTGCCACCGGCACCGTTCGTGGCCGTGTTACCAATGCCGCTGGCGCGGCGGTGCCCAACGCCCAGGTGTTCATCGCCGGCACCCAGAACGGAGGCCAGACCGGCGCCGACGGTGCCTACACCATCACCCGCGTCAACGCCGGTTCGGTCACGGTGCGCGTGCGCATGATCGGTTACGAGCCGATCGAGAAGCTGGTCGCCGTGACAGCCAACCAGACGGCTACCGCCGACTTCGTACTCAAGACGTCGCCGGTCTCGCTCGATCAGGTCGTTGTCACGGGTACCGCCGGCTCGGCGCGTAAGCGCGAAGTGGGCAACTCCATCGGCCAGGTATCGACGGCCAATCTCCCCGAAGTCCCGACGAACGTGTCCAACCTGCTGGCCGGCCGTGTCGCTGGCGTGCAGATCTCGGGCGGTACGGGCAACGCGGGTAGCGGCAGTGCCATTCGTTTGCGCGGTGCCACGTCGTTGGCGCTGAGCAATCAGCCGCTCATTTACGTAGACGGTGTGCGTACGCGCTCCGACGAATATCCGCGCAACGGCATCTTCCAGGGCGCCACACAGCGCGGCGCCAATTCATACGGCAGCCCGCTCAACGACATCAACCCCGACGACATCGAGCGCATCGAAGTCGTGAAGGGCGCCGCCGCCACCACGCTGTTCGGCACCGACGCGGCGGCCGGCGTGATCCAGATCTTCACCAAGCGCGGCTCGCAGGGCGCGCCCAAGTGGACGACGCAGATCAACTCGGGCTTCCAGCGACTCCAGAAGTTCGGCACCGACTCCGTGCCGCTGCTCAACATGGATCCGTTCGTGCGTGACGGTGGTCGTCTCGGCATGCAGGCGCAGGTGGCCGGTGGCACGCAGAACAACGTGAAGTACCTGTTCTCCTTCGGCGCCGACAACAGCGACGGCGTGCTCGAACTCGACAACGAACGCAAGTATCAACTGCGCGCCAACGTCGATTTCAGCCCCATGAAGAACATGCAGTTCAGCTGGAACACGGCGTACAACAACTCGCTCATTACGCAGACGCCGGCCGGCAACAACGCGCAGGGCGTGACGCTCAACGCCTTCCGCCAGAACCGCAACTACTTCGGCAATGCCAATCCGGACACGATCAAGCTCGTGTACGGGCAGCAGCTGAACAGCAACATCGATCGCCTGCTCATGGGTGCGACCACCACGTGGACGCCGTTCGAGCGCTTCTCCAGCCGCCTCGTGCTGGGCTTCGACCGTTCGGCGATCGAAAACCGCAACGTGCGCCCCTACGGATTCCCGGGCGCCGTGCTGGGCATCATCCAGAACCAGGTGTGGCAGAACAAGATCATCAGCTTGGACTGGGCGAATAATTACGAGATGCAGTTCGGCGACAACCTGAAGGCCACGTTCTCGGCGGGCTCGCAGTACATCAACTCGATGGTGGGTGACGTGGTGGCGTACTCGGAGAATTATCCGGCGCCGACCAACCCCACGGTGGCGTCGGGATCGCTGCGCAACGCCGATGAAAACCGCCTCAAGAACATCACCGGCGGTGCGTTCACGCAGGCGCTCTTCGGCATCAAGGACAAGTACTTCGTGACCGTGGGCGCGCGCGTCGACGGCAACAGCGCCTTCGGTGAAGACTTCGGCTTCCAGACGTACCCCAAGGCCTCCGCCTCGTGGGTGGTGTCGGACGAAGGCTTCTGGTCGGAGAAGTTCGGTACGCTCAAGCTCCGCGCGGCCTATGGGTCCGCCGGCCGCGCCCCCACGGCCTTCGCCGCCGTACAGACGTGGAACCCGGTTGGCTGGGGCACCGCCCCCGCCGTGCGGCCGCTCAACCTCGGTGACCCGAACCTGGGCCCCGAGCGCACCACGGAAACGGAAGTCGGCTTCGACAATCAGATCTTCGGCGGTCGTCTGAGCGTCGACTTCACCTGGTTCAAGGCCGTCACCGACGACGCGCTCTTCTTCGTGCGCAACGTGCCGTCGAACGGCTTCCTCGCCAGCTCGCTCGGCAACGCCGGCAAGATCCAGAAGAGCGGCATCGAAGCCGCCATCACGGCGTCGCTCCTCGAGAAGCAGAACCTCGACATCAAGGCCGGCCTCAACGTCAGCACCAATCAGAGCAAGGTGCTGAGCCTGGGCGGCGCCCCGTCGTTCAGCATTGGCAACTACGGTTGGGTGATCGAAGGCCAGCCGGCGCCGGTGCTGCGTGGCCGTCTCATCAAGAACGAAGACGAGATTGGCGCAGCGATCGACACCGTCGTGAACCACACGTTCGGCCCGTCGCAGCCCACGCTCATCCTGTCGCCGTCGCTCAACGTGACGACGTGGAAGGGCATCAACATCTCGGCGCGCGGCGAGTACCAGGGCGGTGCGTTCATCAACGAAGACGCGTCGTTCCAAGCGCTGTCGCGCTCGGTGCTCTGGCCCACCTGTACGCGGGCCTACCAGGCCATTGCGGCCAGCCAGCCACTGACACCGCGCGAACGGCTCACCTGCGTGCCGGCCAACGCCCGTCAGGACATGTTCATCTTCCCGGCGGACTTCTTCAAGATCCGTGACATCACGGTCACCATCCCGCTCGGCAAGCTCATCCCGAACACGGCCAGCAGCTCGCTCGTGCTCTCGGCGCAGAACATCTTCCGTAAGAACATCGGTATGCCGTTGTTCGACCCCGAAATGTCGGGTAACGACGGCTTCAACGTGGGGGTGCGCTACATCTCCGAGCACATCCCGGCGCCCGCGCTGTTCCTGACCTCGCTCCGCATCTCGTTCTGAGGCCCACGACCATGACGATGAACATTCGCGCGATCGCGCGCACGGCTCCCGTCGCGGCCCTGGCTCTTGCTGCCGGTTGCGATTTGAAGGTGACCAACCCGGGCCCCATTCAGGCGGCCTTCCTCGACACACCCGCGGCGCTCACGGCCATCGTGAACGGTGCTGGCCGTGACTTGGCCGAAGGACTCAACTGGACCGCCTACACCGGCGCGGCCGTCACCAAGGAAGTGCTGCCCTCCGGCTCTACGGCCGCCTTCGGCATCTCGGTACGTCAGCAACTCGGCGTGTTGTCACCCGACGACGGCGGCGACTGGTGGAACCAGGCGCAGCGCGCGCGCTGGACTGCCGAGAATGGCGTGGCGCGTATCAAGGAAGTGCTGGGGTCGGCTGCCAACAACAGCGCCACGCTGGCGCAGGGTCTCATCTGGGTGGGCTTCTCCAACCGTCACCTGGGCGAGAACTTCTGCGACTGCGTGATCGACGGCGGTGCCAAGCAGGCCCACACCGTGTACTTCGAGCGGGCCGAAGCGGCCTTCACCGAAGCCATCACGGTAGCCACCGCGGCGAACAACGCCACGTTGCGCGACGTTGCCACGGCAGGCCGCGCCTCGGTGCGGTTGCTGCGTGGTAACCTCTCCGGTGCATCGGCCGACGCGGCGCTCATTCCGAGCAACACGTTCGTGTACCGCATGCCGTATTTCGTGAACACGGTCGATCAGTACAACCGCATCTACTGGGCATCTGCCAACCAGCCGTATCGCGCACACACGGTGTGGGGCACGTTCTACGACAACTACCGCCGCACCACGCGCGACCCGCGTGTGCCGTTCGACTCGAGCCTCACCGTACGATTCGGTGATGCGGCCGTGACGAGTCTCGGCGGCCAGGTCCGCTGGTTCTTCCAGACCAAGTACCCGGTGCGTGAGTCATCGATCAACCTCGTGAGCGGCTGGGAAATGCGGCTCATCGAGGCGGAAGCGCTACTGGTAGGCGGTGACGTGAACGGCGCCATGACCAAGTTGAACGCGCGCCGCATTGCGCTCAGCCTGACGCCGTGGACCGCCGCCAACGCCACGGAGGCCTGGACGGCACTCAAGCGCGAACGCGGCATCGAACTCTGGCTCGAAGGCCGGCGCATGGGTGACTTCCGCCGCTGGGCGGCACTCAATCGCCCGGGTGCGCAGGAAGACATGGCAGGCCGCAACCTGTGCTTCCCGATTCCACTGTCGGAGCTCGAAACGAACCCGAATCTGCGCTGACCCTCCTCAGTACAGTGAAAACGGCCGATGGATGCATGCATCCGTCGGCCGTTTTGCGTTGGGGCACTCGATTCGACGTGGCTGACCGGCTCAGAACTCGAAATTGAGCCCGATCGACGGCAGCAGTCCCACACTTTCGTTCAACTCGGCGCGACGCAAACGCGGATTCCACTGCGGCGCCGACGTGTTGGCCCGATTCGTCACGTTCTGCAGATCGAGAAAGGCGATGAACTGCCGATTGCGAATGAGGAAGCGGCGATCGACACGAACGTCGGCGGCAAAGAAGGTGGGCACCCGCACGCTGTTGTAGCGCGAGAAGTCGAGCGTGCCGGCCAAGGGCCCTTGCTCTGTGAACGGCGTGTACGGTAGCCCGCTGGCTCCGCGCAGGCGCGTAGCCACTTCCCAGCGGGCATTCGGGCGCCAGCCGATCACGCCGTTGGCCAGCACCGGTGTATCGAAAGCGCCGCGCGTGGTGGTGCCATCAAGCCCGGTGAATCGCGTACGATTCACGCTGGCGCTGAGTTGCCCATAGAACGGCGAGGCGCCCAGCTTCTTCTGCAGGAACACTTCAGCTCCAAAGGCTTCCCCTGTACCCGTGCTTTCGAGTGGCTCGAGACCGAAGGGAATGTCGGTGGTGGCGTCGTCGAAGCCACTGGGGCTCAACACCGCCTGTGGTCTGAAGCGCCGGGCCGGATAGTCGCCGTAGCGCTTTCCATACACCTCGAACTGCACCTTGAGTTCGCTGCCAACGAGTCGCGTGATACCGGCAACGACCTGATCGGCCCGGAAGGGTTTGAGACGCGAGGCATTGCCCGGATCTCCCACGAGCCAGATGTAGCTGGGTGCCTGCCAGTACCGGCCACCCGAAACGGAGACGGTGGTGGCCGCGCCTACCTGGTAGCTGGCACTGAGACGCGGCGCGACACGCACGGCATTGTTGATGAAGCCATACCAGTCGCCGCGCAGCCCACCGCTTACCCGGAGTCGCGGAGACGATTGCCACGTGGCTTGCATGTAGCTGCCATTTCGCCACGCGGTGAAGTTGGTATCGACCGCCAGTGGTCGCGGGTTGCCAGAGGCATCGCGACGGGTGAACCCGGCGAGTGTGGCATCGTAGCGCAGCGTGCTCGCATACTTGAAGATGGTCCCGGTCTCTATTTCGACGCCACGCCCGGCAAGGAGCGTCACGTCGGTGCGGAGGGAGTTTTCGCCCTCGGTGGAGCGGCTCTCGAAGATGGGCACCAGCAGACTGTCACGCTGCGCCGTGACGTAGCGGGTCCAGGTACGACCGAGCGTTGTGGTGGCCACCCCGCGTCCCAGCAAACGCTTCCAGGTGAGTCCGCTGAAGTACTGGTCCTGCTTGGGCGCGAGCACCTGCGAGTTGTTCACGCGCGCCGAATCGGTGCCGTTGTCGAACGTCACGGTACCACGCGCCGCGATGGTGAGCGCGCTGAAGCTGTTGCGTGCATTTGGCCGCCACGTGGCTTTGGCCGTGGCGTCGGTATAGCTCGGGATGAAGCTCAAACCGATGGCCTTGAAGAGCAGATCGAGATAGCTCTGACGCACATTGGCGATGAATGAACCATTCTTGCCGAGTGGCCCTTCCAGCACCGCCCCCACCTGCGAAGCCGCGACGTTCACTTCTCCGGCAATACGCTCGCGATTGCCTTCGCGCAGTGTGAGCGTGGTAGCCGACGAAGTGCGATCGCCGTACCGGGCACCAAAACCACCGGCGGAGAGCGAGGCGCTCTCCACGAACCGGATGTTGATGAGCGACAGCGGACCGCCGGTGGAGCCCTGCGAACCAAAGTGATTGATGTTGGGCACTTCGATGTTGTCGACCACGAACAGATTCTCGAAGGGCGCCCCACCACGCACCACGATATCATTGCGCGCCGCGCTGGTGACGCCGACACCGGGCGCAATGGAGATCGCGCGCAACACATCTTCCTGCGCTCCGGGCTGACGGCGCACCTCTTCGGCGTCGTAGCGCTGTGTGGACACCGGTGTGGAGGCGGGCATCTGCGCCGGGAACGCTTCCGGGCGAACCGTAACCACATCGAGTTGCACATCGATGGGACGCAGCGTCATGGTCAGCTCCGCCGGCTTGGCGGGCGACACCGCGATGTCGCCGCGCACCACGGGGGCAAAGCCGAGTCTGCGAACCTCGACGCTCACGATACCCACGCGTACGCCGCGCAGCGCGAACTGTCCGTTGGCGTCGGTTTGCGCGGCTACCTCCTGCCCCACCACCCGTACGGTTGCCCCCGCAATGGGTGCCTCGGTCACCGCCTCCAGTACGCGCCCCACAATGGTGCCAGTGGCAGCGGCCGGACGGGTTGGCACCTGAGCCGCCAGCGGCAACGGCAAGGCCACAGTGATACAAAGGAGCAGCAAGTGCACAAGGCCGCGACGAACGGGCCAACGCGGGCGGAACGCAGCAATAACGGTGGACAGCAACACGGTGCGGGGTGGCAAGGGAGGAAGGCAGCTGAAACGCAGGTCAACGAGATCAACCCCGTCACCAGCGGTACCGGTTCCGGACCAGGCCACAAACAAGTCGTCGAACCAAGACACAACGGCCTGAGGCGGACAAGCCTCAGGCCGTTGCGCCCTTCAGGCGGACGTCGTTTACCCCCTCCGGAAAACGACTCCCACCGCGCTGCTACTTCATGGTCAGGGAAGCAGAACCGTGTCGATGACGTGAATCACGCCGTTCTTGGCGATCACGTTCGGGGTCACAACCTGCGCAAAGTTGCGCGGGCCAGTGATGCGCACGCCGTTCGTGAGCCCCACGGTGAGCGACCGACCGCTCAGCAGCGTCGGCAGCTGCTGATTGTTCGACAAGTCGGTGCTCAGCGCACGGGCGCCCACGACGTGCAGTTGCAGTACCTGCGCCAGCACCGCCGCATCGGTGGGCGCGCCGCCGGGGATGGCCGCAAACGCGGCGTTGGTGGGTGCGAACACCGTGAGGTTGGGTCCGCGCAGCGGCGCCACGAGGTTCGCGGCCGTCACTGCACTCACCAGCGAGCTGAAGCCGCGCACGATGGCGTTGTCAACGATGTCGAGGCTACCGAGCATGACGCCATCGATAAGGTGCACCACACCGTTCGATGCATTGATGTCGGCGGTCGTGACGCGCGCACCGCCCACCGTCACCACCCCGTTCGCCACCGTCACCGGCAGCGTGGTGCCTTCGACGGTGGTGAGCGTCTGGCCATTCTGCAACTGACTCGCCGTGAGACGGCCCGGGACAACATGGAACGTGAGTACCTTGGTGAGAATGGCGCGATTAGCGGGCTCCAGCAGGCGCTGCACGACATCGGCCGGCAAGGCGGCGAAGGCGCTGTTCACCGGCGCGAACACCGTGAACGGTCCAGCGCCGTTGAGCGTGCCGGTGAGCTCTGCGGCCGTCAACGCTGACACCAGGGTGGAAAGCTGCGTGGAGCCCTGCGCGGTCTGTGTGATGGTCAACGCGACGGGCGCCACCGGATCGTCATCGACGTTGCAGGCAGCCATTGGAACGACGAGCGCAGACAAGGCCAGGGCGCCGACGGAACGACGCAACGGGCGAACGATCGACTGGATCTTCGACGAAAGCATGGGATACGTGGACTCAGGGTTCGGGTCGGTGACCGGCACATCCAGTCACTTCATCCGGAGAACCCGCCACACTCGCGGTATGACTAGTTAGTCCATTTTTTTCGGATGATTACCGCGCTTTGCCTATAGACCGCGATCGGCTTTCGCCCTGCCATCAGTAACCAATCCGCAGGGTAAGCGCCGACTGCCGTGACGGCATGAATCGCGGCACCATGGCGTATCCGCCCGACTCGACGCGGCGCAGACCGTAGTCCAGCACATTGCGCCGGTTGGCCGCATTGAGCACGCTGGCCCCAAACTCCATGCGCGTGCCCCCCAGCTGCACCTCCCACGTGGCGCCAAAATCGAGATCTATGATTGCGGGGCGCTGCATGCTTCCGGGCATGGACAGAGGCAGGTTCGACATCATGGGCGCGGCACCGAACAGATCGTAGTACGCTTGCCGCAGCGCCCACGGCCGCCCCCAGACCCCGCGGGCGCGCCCGGCAATCACGACTTGGCGAATAGGTCGAAGCTCCGAGGAGAGCAAGGCGCGATGGGGTTCCAGCCACGCGGGTGGCTGCGCCTGTCCGTCGAAACGCGAGGGAAACCGTCGCGTGGCCGATCCGGCATCATACGCGAGTTCGGTGCGGGTACCCATGCCCAGCCAGGTGGCATCGCGCAACAGGCGAATGCCGCCCCCGATGGCGCGCCCCACGCTTGACTGCGCGAACGAGGTTGCCGCCACTGTGGCCGACGCGTTGGCAGACCCACCGTACATGACGCCATAGTCGAACATGACCAGTGCGGGATGCCAGCGCGCGTACACCTCACCGCGAAGTTCCCACCCTGCTGCCGGCGTGTAAGCGGCCTCGCCGGCGACGTGCCACGACTGTGCGACCGGCACAGTGCCGTCGCTCGGCAGCCAGAATCGCACCGACGGCACGAAGGCCACCGGCATCGTACTCGCCACATCGAATTGATTCACGAACTGATGGTATCCGCCGGCCGCCACGCGCCACGCGAGACTTTGCGCCCCCGATGCCAGTTCACCGCGCACGGCGAGACGCGGTTCCGCGAACGTCCGACCGTTTTGCAGCTGCGTCACTCGCAAACCGGCGTCGAGGAAGCGCCCGCCGCGCAGCTGCCGTGTCATGTCGGCAACGAGTGTCGCGCGCGTAACGGCCGAGCTGTACGCGAGCGGACGGAGCACGCGATTGGCGAGGTCCAGGTGCGCGCGATTGTGCGCCACTTCGGTTGCCAGCAACAACTCGGTGCGCGCCCCACTCTGCACCCGCCACTCGCCCTGAAGCGCCAACTCCGTCATGGCGTTGTCTTCGCTGGCGCGCACCGGGTCGAGCGGCGCCGTATTCATGCTCATCACGCCACCATGCTGCAGCGCATGTCGCGAGACACGGGCCTGCAACTGCTGACGCACGCGAGTGCCGATGAGCCACTCGTGCGTGAGTTGGGCCCCGAACGTATGCTTGTCGTACCGATCGGCGGTTTGCATGATGCTCACGCCACCGTCGTGCGCCGCACCTCGATACGAGACGCGCTGCTGCGTCAACAGGGTCGACGCCGAGATGGTGTGTCCAATGCCCAGCTGCAGCCGCGCCGCCGCGTGCAGATCGTGTACCTGCAGGTTTTCGTCAGCAATACCAGTGCGAAACGACGCGGCCTCGAGCCCCTCCATACCGGGCACGGCGCCGAACTCGGTCAAGCGCGCCAACAACACGGGGTCGGGCACGCTCCAGTGTCGCATGGCACGCGCGAGTGCCGCCGGTGCGGTCCACGGCCACAGTCCGGTGCGACCAGCCAGCATGGCCTGCCCGCGTGCGGACCCAACCGACAGTGGCGTTGCCAGCCGGCCAGCGACCGCCATGGGATCGATGGACACCTCAGCGCTCGGGTTGGCCTCATCGCGGCCCATCGCATGACGCAGATCGATCACACCCGTGGCGTAACTGCCCGCCGACGCGCGATAGCCGCTGCGTTGTACGTGCAGCGCCTCGATCGCCGTTGGCGACACGATACCCAATAGTCCGGAAAGTGATGACACGTCGTACAACGGAATCCCGTCGATACGCCATGGATGCTCACCGAGATCACCGCCCTGTAAGTGCAGGTCACCGGTACCATCGCGCCGCGATACACCCAATGGTACCGCAGCGCCCGGCAGGAAGAGCGCCGGCCCGGTGAGCGTACGCCGCACCACACTGTCGCCGAGCGTTGCGCCGCCCAACGTGGCACTCAGCGCCCCCGCGCGCAGACCATTCACAATGATCGGGCGCACGGCCCGTTCGGTACGCACCAGCGGCAACCGCAACAACGCCGAGCCGCTTGGCGGCAGTTCGATGACTTCACGATGCGGCTGGTATCCCACCGCGCGCACCACCAGTGAATACGCACCGGGGCGCAACCGCGGGAAGCTGAAACCACCATCGTCCGACGACAACACCGACTCGGGGACTTCCGCCAGTTGCACGCGTGCCTGTGGCAATGGCGCCCCATTGCTGGCGTCGAGTACACGCCCGCCGAGCGACGCCAGCGCCAGTGGCTGTTCGGCCCCGGCAATCACCACGTACGTTCCCGACGAGAGGCGCACATAGTCGACGCCGGCGGCTTTCGTGACACATGCCAAGGCCTCTTCAGGAAGCGCCCGCTCGAGACGGCACGAAATGCGCATGCGTGCGCGATCGCCGAGTGTCGCCGCCTGCCACACGAGATTCAGCCGCGCTTCGCGGGAGAGTGTCTCCAGCGCCTCAACCAGCGGCAGATCGATCAGCGCAATCGAAATGCGCGGCGGCGTGCCGGGCGCGGCGGGCGCGCGAGGAATGGGTTGCGCGTGACCTTCATGCGTGAACGCTGCCGTCGAGCACAAACCGACAACGGCGATGAGCACGCATCGCGCGGCGATCTTCCACCGAATCACGGAGCGACGACGCGGAAGCCGCGACTGGTCTTCTCGAAGCGGAGCCCCTGCGCTGTGCACAAGTCGGCGAGAATGACATCAATGGCCGGCGCATCAGCGTAGAACAACGACACCGTGGGCGAGACATCTACGGAAGGCTCGACATCAATCGCCACGCCGAATCGCCGCGCCAGTTCGGCCAGCACACCACCCAACGGTTCGTCGATGGCCGCGAGTCCACCCGTTCGCCACGCCGCGACTTGCCCGGTGTTGACCGTGAATGTCCGCAGCCGTGCATCGTGTACCGACACCCCTTCACCGGCTGCAAGCTCCACGCGCGCTCGGCCGGCCAGCACCGCCACGCGTCCCTCGCTCACCTCGACGCGCCCACTCGCGCCATTGTGGGCGCCGCGGACTGAAAAACGAGTGCCGAGCACCTGCACTTGCAGGCTGTCGGCCGTGGTGACGACAAAGCGACGACCGTCGCGCTGAACCTCAAAATACGCTTCGCCATCGAGCGCCACGGCGCGCGTGCGCGGCGCCAACCACGACGGCCAGCCAAAGCGGCGCGACACGGTGAGCCGGCTGCCAGGCGCCAGCCACGTCGTGCTGCCGTCAGCGAGCGCGTGCTGCCGTGGCTGGCTCCCTGCCGCCTGCTCGTACACGACACTGCCGTTGGCCCATGTGCTCCCAAGTCCAACTGCCAACACCAAGGTCGCGGCCACGGCGGCACGCTGCCACCACGGAGACGGCGCCGACGGAGTCTTCACCGAAACACTGAGCGGTGATTCATCACGCACGAGTGCAAGCGGAGCGGGCACCTCGTCGCTGAATGGAACGCGTGACGGATCGTACATACGCGCCGACAGGGCGGCCCATGCAGCCTCCCTCTGTGCCGCCGAGGGGGCGGCATCGGTAGTGGGCACGGCATCGAGTACACGACGAAGTGCGGCGCCGTCCCCCCGCACTTCGAGCATGGCGGACACCGCTGGATCGAGCGGTCGGGGCCCGGTTGGGTCTTGGTGTCGCGACGTCATGGCAACCACATGATGGCGGAAGCAACGAGCGCACCGACATGAGCCAGCCGCTTGCGCAGCGTGCCGAGCGCAGCGACGAGGTGATTGTTCACCGTGCGCGGGGCACACCCCATCGCAGCCGCAACCTCGGCGTGCGACAACCCCTCGACCCGAGAAAGCAGCAGGGCTTCCCGCTGACGCGGCGGCAATTCGGTCATGAGGGCCGACACGCGTTCGTGTAGTTCGTTGTGCTCCGTGGCACTATCCGGAGCCGCGGCCGGACGGGGGGCCGCCGCGCTGTCGACCGCGGTGGGGTCGTCGAAGAGGCGCTCGCGGGTGGTGGTGTCGCGGCGCAGGTTGAGCGCGAGATTTCTCACGGTTCGGAAGAGCCAGGCCCGAAGGGGGATCTCCTCATCGAGACGTGCACGACGATCCCAGAGGCGCACGAACGCCTCCTGCACGAGATCCTCGGCAACGGCTTCGTCCCGCACGAGCGACTGGGCAAAGCCCAGCAGCGGCCCGTACAGCCCATCGAAGAGCTGCCGGAAGGCGCGCTCGTCTCCGAGGCGGATGGCCGCAGCGTGCGATTGCAGGACGTCTGGGGGAAGAGAAGACATGGACAATGAGAGAACCCGCGACTCCGGGCGAATGACCAGCCGGCGTCGCGGGTTCCCATTGTCGACCTCCCCGCCCAGCAGGGGCTACACGGCCGCCAGCGCCGCCTCGATATCGTTGACCATCGACTCCGGCGTAGCGGTGGGCGCGTAGCGGGCGATCACGTTGCCATCACGCCCGATGAGGAACTTGGTGAAGTTCCACTTCACGGCTGTGGTGCCGAGCACCCCCGGTTCCGCCTCACGCATCCACTGCCAAAGCGGGTGCGCCTGGTCGCCATTGACCTCGAGCTTGGCCGACATGGGGAATGACACATCGTAGCGGCTGCTGCAGAAGGCACCGATTTCCGCTTCGGTACCCGGCTCCTGATGCCCAAACTGATCGCAGGGGCAACCGATGATGGTCAACCCACGCCCTTTGTAGCTGCGCCACAACTGCTCGAGGCCGGCGTACTGGGGGGTGAAACCACACATGCTGGCCACGTTGACGACCAACACCACCCGCCCCTTGAATGCCGAGAGGGGCATGGGCGCGCCGTCGAGTGCCAGCAGTTCGAAATCGGTGAGTTGGGGCATGTGCAGCGTTGGGCGTTGAGGGAGCTGGTGTTACTCGTTCCGGGCGGAATCTGACGAGTTCTGGGGGATGACGGTACTACTTGCCTTGATCGCGAGAGTGACGAGGACGCCCTGGCCCCTCACGTGTCGCGCGGCATGCGTAAATCGAAGTACGCCTCAGCTACCGCCGCCCCATTCGCCTGAATGACCACGCCATGGCGCCCCGGATAATACCGGCGCGTGGTGATAGGCTTCACCGTGTGCCGTTTGACGAGTGTGAGGGTGGCACCGGGCGGCACGGTCACGTTCCACCCCTTGAACACCTTGGGCGAGGTTTCGCCGTTCGCTTTCACGTGGTGCACCACGTAGTCGATCGTCAACGCCTGCGGTTCGGCGGCGGCGGACGTGAGCGTGAGGGTGAGCGTGGCCGCTTCACCAAACTCCAATCGACGCGGTGAGATGGTCAGCGAAGCGGAACCGGCCAATGCCGTACCGCGGCCCCACGCCGCCAGCACCCGTGGGTTTCCTTGCTTGATGAGTGTGCGGCTGGCGTGCCGCAACAGCGCGGTGCGCTCGGCACTGGCTCCTGGCAGGAATTGTTCGAGCCACGACGCGACCAGTTCCGGATGGTCCTTCGCGATGTCGTTCAAGTGATTCGCCGCGCTGCGCCGCACGTACTCGCTTTTGTCGTCGAGCAATGCTTCGAGCAGGGGCAGCGACGGCGACGGGTCGGCGATGAGCGACTTGAGCTGCAGCCCCCACGGCAGACGCGGCCGCGTACCTTCACTCACAAGGCGACGCACATGCTCGCTGTCGTCACGCAGCCATTCCTGCAGCGTGGCGAATACCAGTGCCGGGTGATGCACCACAAACGGCCGGATGGCGAACTCCGCGGTGAAGCGCTGCGTGATTTCGCGTAGGCACGCGAGGGCGCGCTCGGGGTGCGCGAGCCCCCTACGCGACACGAACTCGCCAGCCGACCAGAGGAACCAGCCGGCGAGCCCTTCGGATGCGTTCTGCGATCCAACCGGCGCCAGGGCTCGCTCGAGGTGCGAGGCCGCCTTGTGAAAGTCCGCCGACAGATGCCGCTCGAGCGCGTCGGCGACGCACATGGCGCGGGCCTTGAGCTCGAGCGCCCCCAACCGGGGTATGATCTCCGCGCAAAAGGTCTTGGCGTCGAACGCCGCGTGGGCGCGCGCGAGGTGACCGGCGGCGGTGGTGACGCCCGCCGCATTGATGAACGTTTTGAACGGTTCGGCCATGGCGGTGTAGTTTATCAGCTCTGTCGCCCACCACCGCCTGGCCCCGCCAACCCGACTCATGCCGTCTCTGCGTGCTCCCGTTGCCGCCGCCCTGCTCGTCGCCCTCGCCGCTGCCCCCCAGAGCCTCTCGGCGCAGTCGGCGAAACCCAAGTCCCCGGCCGGGGCGTCTTCGGCCCGCACAGCGCCAGCCAGAGCCGGCGAGGGCATTTCCGGCAGCTATGTCGGGACCGCCACGGTGCAGCTCGGGGACAGCACCATCGTGGTACCGGTGAACTACGTCTTCACCGGCACCGCCCCGGCCATTGCCGGCACAGCCATGGTGCCGGGCCAAGGCACCGGGACCATCAGCAACGTGCAACGAGCGGGCGCGCGGCTGCGCTTCCGCGTAACCGCCGGTGAGGGCAAGCTGCTCGAACACGACGGCACCATTGCCGCCAGCGGCAGTATCGAAGGATTCGTGAATCTCGATGGCCTGCCCGTGGCCAAGTTCCGCATCGCGCCGGGAGCGCGTCGCTAGGCGGCGCGCCGTTCTCCGACGCGCATCGTGGCCGGTTTCTCGATGCGCAGCACCTGAAAGGCGGCGTTCGACACGAGACAGTAGGCGGCGAAGTAGTAGAAGCCAACGCCCGCCACAGCACTCAGATTGGCCGTGCCTTTGGCTACCAGCAGCGCAATGAGCATGCCGACCGCAAACACGTCGGCCATCGACCACTTGCTGATCGTTTGCACAATGCGGAACAGCCGGTACGACCATGGCGATGTGCGCAAGGCGAAGATGGGCACCAGCAAGGCGGCCTTGGTCAACGGTACGAGCACGCTGAACAGGAGAATGAGCCCGGCCACGAAGTCGTTGCCCGAATCGTGCAGGCTGCGAATGGCCCCCACGACGCTACGGGTCTCGTTGGTGAGCTCACGTTCGGTGCCGAACAGCTCGATACTGGCGCGTATCGTAAGCACGGGCTCCACGAGCCCGGGCCACAGCAGCACCAGCGACACCAGCGAGAGGGCGATGGCGAAGAGATTCCGTTTCGACATGGCCGAAGGGTAGCGCGGGACGCGCTTCATGGACACCCGCGCGTGACGAAGCGCAGCTGAGCCCGTACTTTCGGGGATGCCTTGCTCCCGCCTTCGTCAACGTCTGCCGCTGTTCGCCTTCGCCCTCCTGGGCGCCACTCCCCTGCGTACAGCGCTGGCGCAAACGCCGGCCGTGCCGGAGCCCACGGAGGAGACTCGCAAGCGCCTCGTGGCCCGACGTGCCACAGCACGTCTCGTCATCGATGGACGCCTCGACGAAACGGACTGGCGCCTCGCTCCGGTTGGCGGTGACTTCGTCCAGGCCCGCCCCAACTATCTGCCTACCACTCTCTATCCGTCAACCGTACGCGTGCTGTACGACGACGAGCACCTGTACATCGGTGCCTTCAATCAGGACAGCGCGGGGCTGTCGTCATTGCGCATGCCCGACCTGCGTCGTGACTTCGAACCACCTGAGAACGATGTCTTCGGCGTGACGATCGGCCCCATGGGCGACCGGCGTACCGTGTTGCAGTTCTCCACCACGCCGCTCGGTTCGCAAGCCGACGTGCAGGCCTTCGACGGCGGTGACGCGTCCAACTTCAATTGGGATGCCCTTTGGCGCGTGCGCACCACGCGCGCCGATAGTGGATGGGTGGCCGAGTTCGCCATTCCGTGGCGTTCGCTGCGCTATGCACCCGGCCTCACCTCGTGGGATATCAACTTCGTGCGCAACACGCGACGCGTGGCGCAGTGGAGCGCGTGGATGCCGTATCCACGGCAGCTGTCGTCGTGGCGCATTACGTACGGTGGCGTGCTCGACTCCATCCAGCCGCCGCCACCGCGCACGAACATCCGCATCCGTCCGTATGTGCTGGGCACGAACACCACCGACCGCGGCGTCGGCGCCTTCAACGGACGCACCGGTGATGTCGGCGGCGAAATCATCTGGGCTCCTACCGCCAACAGTCTGCTCGAAGCCACCATCAACACCGACTTCGCGCAGGCCGACGTGGACCGTCAGGTGGTGAATCTCACGCGTTTCAATGTGTTCCTCCCCGAGCGGCGTCAGTTCTTTCTCGAGAATGCCGACCTGCTGAACGCCGGCGGCCTGGGCGCCGGCACCATCGGCGGAATTGGCGGCGTGTCGGGACGCTACTTCGTGCAGCCGTTCTTCACCCGCCGCATCGGTCTTGGCGACGATGGCACGCCGCAACCCATCGATGCCGGCCTGCGCTACGCCTATCGCTCAGGGCGTACCACGGCAGGGGCGCTCGCCATGCGTCAGGCCGCCCTCGGCTCGCAGGGGGCCACCAACTTTGGTGTCGTGCGCGGCAGTGGGTTCTTCGGGCGCGCGACGCGCATCGGCGCCACGGCGGCCGTGCGCGAGGGGGATGTGACCAACACCAACGGCGATGTCCTGTCTCGGCGCAACGTGGTGGTCGCCATGGATGCACTCGCCCGCCTCGGTGAACTGGTGCAGTTCACCGGTATGGTGTCGGCCTCCACTGAAGACGGTCGCACCGGCTTCGCTGGTACCTACGGCATTACCCGCAACACCAACACCAGTCTCGCGGGTGTGCTCGGCGCGGTCGTGACCAAAGAGTACAACCCGCAGATGGGCTTTGTGTCGCGGCCCGACGTGGTCATGACCAACCCGTTCGCCACGTGGACCCTGCAGCCGCGCTGGCTGCCGTCGTCGCTGGTATGGCTGCGCCACGGCCCCAACGGCATCGTGTTCAACGACCCGCAGTCGGGGGCGCTGCAGGAGTCGAACCTCACCTACGCAGGCGAACTCCTATTCCGCAATGGCGCCACCATTTCACCGTCCATCGAACACAACCTGCAACGACCGAATCTGACGGTGCCATTGTTTCCGTCGGTGGAGATAGCGCCAGGCTCTTACGACTACGTGCGCGCAGCGGTCACGGCACGCAGTGACCAGAGTGCGGCGATTGCCGCCACGCTGACTGCATCAACCGGGGCCTTTTTCGACGGTAGCCTGAGTCGCGCCGAGTTCACGACGCGCTGGTCGCCAAGTCCCTACGTTTCGCTGCGCGCCAGCTACGAAGTGAACAAACTGCGCAGTCTTGGCACGCGCGACTCAAGCTTCACCACCCATCTCGCCGGTCCGGAACTGCGAGTGTTCCTCAACCCGCGCGTGCAATGGAGTGCGTTCTATCAGTACAACACGGCCATCGAGCGGGCCTCGCTCAACGCCCGGTTCAGCTGGGAGTTTCTCCCGTTGTCGTATCTCTATGTGGTGTACAACGACCGGCAAGCGGTACAAGGCGGTACATCACCCATGGCGCGCTCGCTCATCGTGAAACTGTCGTGGCTGGGGCAGCTCTGACCAACGCAGCCCATGCGTGGGCTCAAGCGGTGCGCGGGTAGAGAATCATCTGCGTGCACCGGAACAGCGCGAGCACGCGGCCGCTTTCGCGATGTTTCACCTCCGCGTCCCACACCTGCGTCGTACGGCCGGTGTGCACCACATGCGCTTTGCATATCAGCGTGCCATCGCGCGTGGTACCGAGATGGTTCGTTTTGAGTTCGACGGTGGTGAAGCCATCGGCCCCGTCGGGGAGGGTGGCCATGCAGCCGAAGCCCGCACACGAGTCGGCCAGTGTCACCACCGCCCCGGCGTGCAGAAAGCCGTTCGGGGCCATGAGGTCAGCGCGCACCGGGCACTCGGCCTCGATCTCGCCGCGGCCGACGGCGGTAAACACGATGCCGAGGTAGCCTGGGAAGAACCCCTGAGCCCTCGCGTTGGCCTGCTCGACGTTCATCATGCACGAAATATGGACAGGTGCGGCAGTGTGCGGTAACTCAGGGTGATGCACGACTCCGTCCGCTTACGCACCACCTGACCAACTACGTATGCAACGCCGCCTCCTTCTTGCTGCCCTCACGCTCTCGCCGGTGGCGCTCGCCGCCCAGCGGAGCGCCCGACCGGCATCGTCGACCGTGCCGGCCACCAGCACGGCCGCCTCCAACGTCGACAGCACCGCACTCAAGGGGCTCAAGGTGCGACTGCTCGGGCCCTTCCGCGGCGGTCGGTCCACCGCCGTATCGGGGGTCCCCGGGCAACCGCATGCGTATTTCATGGGCACCACCGGTGGCGGTGTGTGGCACACCGATGACGCCGGCGCCTCGTGGCGCAACGTGTCCGACGGATTTTTCGGTGGCGCCATTGGCAGTGTAACCGTTGCGCCTGGCGACCCCAATGTGGTGTACGTGGGTGAAGGGTCAGTCGACGTGCGCGGCAACAGTTCCATGGGACGTGGCGCGTGGCGCTCCACCGATGGCGGCCGCACGTGGCAATCCATCGGCTTGCGCAACGGCGGGCAGATCGGTCGCATCCAGGTGCATCCCAGCAACGCGGATCTCGCGTATGCGGCCGTGCTTGGGCGTCCCTTCGGCCGCAACCCCGAGCGTGGCATCTTCCGCACGCACAACGGCGGGCGCACGTGGGACAAGGTGCTGTACCTCAACGATTCCACCGGCGCCGTGGACATCGCCATGAACCCGCGCAATCCCCGGATTTTGTACGCGGCCATGTGGCGTTCCGAGCGCAAGCCGTGGACAAACGTTTCCGGCTCGGCCGAGGGCGGCATTTGGCGCTCCACCGACGGCGGTGACACCTGGCAGAAGCTGGCCGGCGGATTGCCCACCGGACTCACGGGCAAGATCGGCATCACCGTGTCGGCCGCCAACCCGCTCAAGGTGTGGGCCATTATTGAGGCCGAGCCGCAAGGTGGTGTGTACCGCAGCGACGACGGTGGCGATACGTGGACGCGTACCAACAGTGAAAACAAGCTGCGCCAGCGCGCCTGGTACTACACGCACGTTCGCGCCGATCCGGCAGAAGAGAACGTGGTGTACGCGCTCAATACGTCGCTGTATCGCAGTATCGACGGCGGCGTGAACTTCACGGAAATCGCCGTACCACACGGCGACGTGCACGATCTGTGGATTAACCCCGCCGACAAGCGTCTTATGATCGTGGCGGATGACGGGGGCGCGCAGGTGTCGCTCAACCGGGGCCGCACGTGGAGCTCGTATTGGAACCAGCCCACGGCCGAATTCTACGATGTCATCACCGACAATCGGTTCCCGTATCGCGTGTATACGGCGCAGCAGGACAACAACGCCATCAGTGTGCCCAGCTGGTCGTCGTCGAACGCACTGCACCCGTTTGCCGATTATCGCTACGCCTCGGGGTGTGAAACCGGCCCGGTCGCGCTGCACCCCGACCAGCCCGACGTGATTTGGGGTGGCTGCTACGGTGGCGCCATCAACCGGTGGGACACGCGCACGGACGAGCGCCGCAACGTCATCGTGTACCCCCAGTTGCAGTTGGGCCAGGCAGCCAAGGATCTGCAGTATCGCTTCCAGTGGGTCTCGCCCATTCTCGTGTCCAGGCACGACGCGCAGGTGGTGTACCACGGATCACAGTACGTGCTGCGCACGCGTGATAATGGCGTGAGCTGGGAGAAGATCTCGCCCGACCTTACCACGAACACCCCAGCACATCAGGAAGCGGCTGGTGGTCCCATCAACAACGACGTCACCGGCGTGGAGATCTTCAACACGATCTTCGCGCTCGCCGAGGACCGCGCCGATGCAAAAACGCTCTGGGCGGGCACCGACGACGGCCGTGTGCACATCACGCGCAACGGCGGCACGACGTGGGCGGAGATTACGCCGCCGGGGATGCCGAAGTACGGCACGGTCGAAGAGATCGCGCTCTCGGCCCACCAGCCGGGGCGCGCGTACCTCGCCGTGCAGGCGTACCGCCTTGATGACTTCCGGCCGTACCTGTGGCGCACCGACGACTACGGCCGCACGTGGGTACGTCTTGCCACTGGCACCAACGGCATTCCCGCCGACCATCCGCTGCGCGCGGTTGCCGAAGACCCCAAGGTCCCCTCGCTGCTGTATGCCGGCACCGAATACGGACTCTTCGTGTCGTTCGATGGTGGTGCCGCGTGGCAGCGCATGCCGGGCCGTCTGCCGATTACGCCCATCGTCGATCTCGAAGCACGGCACGACGATCTCGTGATTTCCACACAGGGGCGCGCGCTGTGGATCATCGATGATCTCGCACCGCTGCGCGAACTCTCGCCCGCAGTGGTCGCAGCAAACGCGCACCTGTTTACGCCAAGCGACTTCGTGCGCGCGCAACGTGGTGGCGCCAGCTTCGATCCCACACCGGAGGTCCCCGATGCGGCCGACAACGGCGCGGCCATTCACATTTGGCTCGGTAGCGATGCCAAGACTGCGGTAACGCTCGAGATCATCGATGCGCAGCAGCGGGTGGTGCAGCGATTCTCGTCTGACACGGCCGTTGCGCGTCAGGCACAAACCACCAAACTTCCCACCACGCGCGGTCTCCATCGCATCGTGTGGGACATCACCTACCCGGGGCCGCAGCGAGTTGAAGGGGTAGTCACGTGGGGCTACCTCGGCGGCGTCAAAGCCCCACCGGGCAACTACACGGCGGTCCTCGCCGCCAACGGGGTCACCATGCGCAAGCCGTTCGCGGTTCGCCCCGACCCCCGCTTGTCGCATCTCACGGCCGCGGACTACGCCGAGCAGTACCGGGTGGCGAGCCAGGTGCGTGATTCGATGAACGCGCTAAGCCGCACCCTGCTCGACCTGCGCGATGTGCAGCGTCAGCGCGATGCCCTGTTGGCGGCCGCGAAGCGTGCCGGTGCGGAGGCGGCCCTGGCCGCCTTGGCGGATTCGCTGGCCGGGAAGCTCACGCGGCTCGAGGTGCAACTCACGCAGGTGCGCAGCAAGAGCGGTCAGGATCCCATTCGCTTTGCCGGCATGCTGGACAATCAGTGGGCCGAACTGTACGGCAACCTGACGGGCAGCAACGGCTACATCAGCGGTGGCGCCGAAGGCAAGCCCACAGCGGGCGCCGGAGAACGGCTCACGGCACTCACCGCGCGGTGGGAAGTTCTCCGTGCCCAGTGGACCGAGATTCTCAACAAGGACATCCCGGCCCTGAACGCGGCCGCCAGCCAGCTCAAGCTGGGGGCCATCGCGTTACCGAACCGGGCGATCGTGCCGTAACGCGTTGCGCTACGCGCGCAACAGCATCGAGCAACAGGTGACCGCGCCCTCGGCTTTGGCCAATTCATCGGCGGGTACGGTCACCACGTGGTATCCGCGCATGCGCAGCATGGCGAGCGTGCGCGGATAGCTCTCGGCGTACACCAGTGTATCGTCGAGACGTACCACGTTGGCCGCCATTGGTTCGTCGTCGGGCACGGCCACGGCCTGCAGCGGGACGAAGGCATCGGCGTCTACCCAAGCGGGATTGTGCAACACCGTATGTTCATCGAGCACTGTGACCGCCGTTTTGAGATGCAGGCAGCCGCGTACTGCCACCGGCACCACGGAGTACCCCAGCGACGCCGTCAGGTCACGCAGTTGCGCAATGCCCTCGTCGTTCGTGCGCTCGGTACGCCCCACGAAAATGCGCGGGCCCACCACCAGGACATCGCCACCATCAACCGTGCCTGGTGCCTCGATGTACGCGAGCGGTCGCAGCGACTGCAGCGCGGTGACCACCGCCGCCGTTTCGCCGCGTCGGCTCTCGGCGCCGGGGCGCGTGATGATCGCCAGCTCGTCGAGTACCACCGCCGTATCCTCGATGAACACGGCATCCGGATGCTCGGGCGCTGGTGGCACGTGACGCACCTCGCACCCCAACTCGGCAAGCGTGTGTTCGTACTGTGCGTGCTGCCGAATGGCTCGTGCCACATCGATGGGCGTGCGATCGATGTGCGAGATCTCGCAGTCGGCAATGGTCGGGCTGACCGCCCGCGTGAGCGCTATCCAGGGCATGATGGGAGTTCGGGAGCAGTGTGATGGTGCACGAAGCGAGCAGACAGAGGGCCCACGCTCTACATTCTGCCCATGACGCTGCCGCCGACACCTGCGAAACACAAGCTGGGATTGCTCGGGGCAACCTGCCTCGTGATTGGCAACATCATCGGCGTGGGCGTGTTCATGTTGCCGCCGTCGCTGGCGCCGTTCGGCTGGAACACCATTACCGGGTGGTTGCTCACACTGAGTGGCTCGCTCTGTCTTGCGTGGGTGTTTGCCGTGCAGGCGCGCCAGCTACCGCACGCTGGCGGAGCAACGGGCATTCTCGGTGTGGCGCTGGGCCCCGGCCCTGCCTTCGTTACGGCTTGGGGTTACTGGATTTCAGCGGCAGCGGCAAACGCGGCGATTGCCCTTGGTGGCGTGAACTACCTCGGACGGTTGGTGCCGTCGCTTTCCTCATCGCCAACACTGACAGCAGGTACCGCGTGTGGCGTCTTGTGGCTGCTCACGGCACTCAATTCGCGCGGTCTCAAGGTGGCCGGCGCTACCCAAGTTGTCACCACGGCGATCAAGCTGTTGCCGTTCGCCATGGTCATACTGGTGGCCCTGCTGCTGCTGTTCACGTCGGGCGTCAGTGCCATTGCGCCCTTCGATCGCTCCACGATTACTCTGGCGGGTACCGTGGGGGCGTCGGCACTCACGCTCTACTCCATGTTGGGACTGGAGTGTGCCGCCATGCCTGCCGAAGCCGTGAAAGATCCGGAGCGGATCGTGCCGCGTGCCACCATGCTTGGCACCACCTTGAGCGGGCTGCTCAGCCTGGCCGTGACCGGCGCGGTGGTGTTGCTGATGCCGCAGGCGCAGTTGGCGGCATCGGCGGCACCACTCGCCGACTTCGTCTCTCCCACGCTCGGAAGCTCGCTTGGCGTGCTGATTACCGTGTGCGTGGTGGTGGGCGCCTTTGGCGCGTTGAATGGTTGGGTCTTGGTGGTGGCGGAGGTGCCGGCAGCGCTGGCCGAACAAGGCATGTTGCCCGCCTGGTGGGGTGTGCGCAATTCCCGGGGCGCTGCCACCAACTCAGTGCTGGTGAGTGGTGTACTGGCGAGCGTACTCATCATGTTCAACGCCAGCCCACGACTGGCCGACATGTACGAGTTTGTGCTGTTGCTCTCGACCAGTACCGCGCTGGTGCTGTACCTGTTGGCACCCATAGGCGCTCTGGTACTGGCGCGCCGCGGCGTGCTGCGCACCACACCGGCGCTGGTGATCGCGGCTGTCGGGTCGGTGGCCTTCGCGCTGTCGGCTTTTGTTGGCGCGGGGCTCACCGCCGTGCTGTGGGGACTGGCTCTCACAGTGGCAGGTATTCCGTTGTACCTGCTCATGGCACAACGACGCGCGAGGTCGTCGCGCGCCGCTGCCTGAACTGGTGAGGGCGTAGCTGCCGGCGCGTCAGGCGTCGACGATGCGCTTGCCCAACGGGGCCCAGGAAATCATGGCCAGTTTGAAGTGCGCCAGACCGAAGGGGATGCCGATGAGCGTTACACACAAGGCCACACCGGCCGCGATGTGCGCCAGCGCCAGCCACAGCCCGGCAAACACAATCCAGAGCAAGTTGGCCACGCCCGTGCCTACGATGCGGTCCTCACCAACGGCGCGCGCGTCGACCAACGTGCGCCCAAACGGCCACGCCGCAAACGGGGCAATGCGGAACGCCGCAAACGCCCAGGGCAGGCCAACCACCGTGACGGCCAGTACCACTCCAGCGAGCATCCACCCGAGCCACGCGAGGAAGCCGCCGCAGATGAACCAGAGGAGATTGATGAGGAATGTCATGTAGCAACCTACGCCGGTGCGGCGCGCCGTGTTTCGTGGCGTCGCCGGTTCTGCTGCGCCACTCGGCTACGCCGCTCGACGTTTTTCGTGTGCCGCCTTGCTGGCCTTGAGCAAACGGTGCACGGTGGTGCCCGTGATGAGGCGCACGCCGCGCTGGAAGGTGAAGTACTGGTAGGCCCACTGCACCACCACCGTTAGGCGGTTGCGCAGACCGACGAGATAGAGAATGTGCACGAAGAGCCAGGTGAGCCAGGCCATCGTGCCTCGCAGTCGCAAACCGGCGATGACGGCAACTGCCTTGTGTCGGCCGATGGTCGCGAGGTCGCCCTTGTTCACGTAGCGGAACGGGGCGCCTGCCGTGCCCGCGACACGACGCGCGATGTTGGCCCCCACCAGTTCGCCCATCTGATTGGCGGCCGGTGCGACGGCAGGCACCGGCGTGCCAGCCGGCGTGGTGGCAGCGGCAAGATCACCCGCGCAGAAGATGTCCGGGTGGCCGGGTACGCTGAGATCGGCGTTCACCGGCACACGTCCCGCGCGATCGAGTGGCACGCCGAGATGGCGCGTGAGCGGCGAGGCCTGATTGCCAGCACCCCAGAAGACCGTGTGAGCATCGATGCGTTCGTTTCCAGCCACCACACCGTCGCTATCAACGTGGGTCACGATGCAGTTGGTGCGCACCTCGACACCCAGCGACTCGAGATCACGTGTTGCCTGCTCGGAGAGTTCGGCGGGAAACGCCGGCAAAATGCGCGGACCACCCTCGAGCAGCAGCACCCGCGCCTTGCGCGGGTCGATACGACGGAATTCGCCGGTAAGCGCGTGATGCGTGACCTCGGGAATCATACCAGCCAACTCCACACCGGTTGGCCCGCCGCCCACGATCACGAACGTCAGCAGCGCCTCACGTTCGCCGGCCGCACTCGCGCGTTCCGCCGCTTCGAACGACAGCAGGAAACGACGGCGCATTTCGAGCGCGTCTTCAAGACTCTTGAGCCCGGGCGCGTGCTGCTCCCACTCGGTGTGACCGAAGTACGCGTGCCGTGCGCCGGCCGCGAGCACGAGATAGTCGAACGACAACCGCACGGTACCGTTGTCGAGCGACACCGTCTTGCCGTGCGGATCAATGCGATCCACCTCGGCCATGACCACCGTGGCGTTCTGCTGCTTGCGAAGGAGCCAGCGAATGGGCACGCTGATGTCGGCGGGATTGAGTACGGCCGTCGCCACCTGATACAGCAACGGCTGGAACAGGTGGTGATTGGTGCGATCGAGCAGCGTGATGCGAACCGGGGCGTTGGCCAACGCCCGCGCCGCAGACAGCCCGGCAAATCCCCCACCCACGATCACCACGTGCGGCCGCGGGTCGGCACGATGCGTACCCGTGGCGGTCAGCGAGTGGTGCACGGCTGGCGCCGATCCGTTGTCGGAAGCGGCGGCAGTGGGAGTTGGCGAATTGACGGGTACGCGATTGGGCATTGGATCTCGGTGCGAGGGATACGGTATTAACCCTCGCTGCTTGTGAAATGTTTCACAAGGACGTGCCCTTTAGAGCAGGTTTGTGATATCTCCCCCTGGGCCAGCATGATCACCCGCCGCCGCTCACACTCGCCGGCGCCCGCCAGAAATACCACTCCTTGCCGAGCGTCCACTGTTCGGCGGCCGCACGTGCCGCGCCGTGCAGGCACTCCGCACACTCCACGGTAACTCGGCGAAAGTGCTCGTCGATTTCCGCCAGCATCTCCCGCGTTTCCAACGTGGTGGGCTTCGCCCGCAAGCGCAGCGAGATCTCATGACGCACCGCTACGTCCGCCGAGAAGTCGGCGGCCGACACCGGATGACGTTCCACGTAATCCACGATGCGCGCCCACTGCGCCACCAGCGCCGGCAATGTCAGGCGCGCCAGATTGGTCGGCGTTTGGTCTGTGGTCACGGGGCGCGCCCCTGCTCCACCTTGTCGAGAAAGGCCCGCACCGCGGCGATGTACTCAGTGGGCTTCTCGCGCATGGCTGCGTGCGCGGCACCGGGAATGACCACCATTTGTGCGTCGCGCATCGTACGACGGAATTCTTCGAGTGTGGTTGGCCGTGCTTCGTCGAATTCGCCGGTGATGAACAGCGTGGGCTGCGTAACCTTGGCGAGATCCGACGCGCGGCTCCACGTGCGCAGGCTGCCGGTGCTGAGGAACTCGGTGGGGCCCCACATCTGTCGATAGATCGTGTCGTTGGAGGCCACGCCCTCGCAGCGCGGAATACTGACCGTGGGCAACCGGCTCACGTGACGCGCGTAGAACGAGTCCGTAGCGGCCGTGTATGCCGGCGAGTCGAGCGTGCCCTTGCGCTCTTCTTCGTCGAGCACGGTGCGAATGGCTGGCGGCAACGCCGCGCGAAGCGTGTCAGCATCGGCAATCCACCGCGGCGTGTCGATAAGCGGACTGCTCAGAACGAGACTCACCACCCCTTCTGGCTTGCCGGCGGCCATATACTCCGCCGCCAACGCGCCCCCCCACGAATGCCCGAGCAAATGCACGCGCTCGAGGTTGAGTGCCTTACGTACAGCGGCCAGCTCGGCCACAAACCTCGACACGTTCCACAGCGAGGTATCGCTGGGATGATCGGAACGACCTGACCCCAACTGATCGTAGAAGATCACCGGACGTTCGCGCGCCAGCGGCGCCAGCACCTCGAACCGGCAGGAGGTACCGCCAGGACCACCGTGCAACGCGAGAATGGGCGTGCCGGGCCCGTTGCCGATACGTCGGTACCACACGCGACCGCCCGGCACATCGATCATGCCTTCGGTCGACGGCAGCGTATCGGCAGCAGCAACCGCCGTCGTATCGGGTGTGGCCTGCTCCCGTGCGGTGCCGCAGGCCGCGAGCAGCACGGGCATCGTAAGCATCAGGCCCAAGCGTGCCGGGCGCAGACGAGCGGGGAAACCGAAGCGTGGTGAGCTGTGCATGCTGAAAACTACCGCTTGGTTATGGCTGTGGCTCAAGAGCGGCGAGCAGCGGCGAGAGCACGTCTCCATTGAGGTGGTGCTCACCGTCGAACGTGACCAGCGCCGAACGTGGCTGCCAGCTCTGCAGCTGAGCCAGCAACGCACCGCGAGATTCGGGGGAAAAGAACGGATCGTGCTCGCCGCACACGAGTGTCACCCTTGTTTCGCGAAGTGCGGACTGCATCGCCGCCTCGCTGACATCGTGCGCGACACCACCTGCCCACACTACGAAGGCGGACGGCCGCACAGCGCCGGCCGCTATCCACCGCGTGGCCGTGGCGACGCCTTGTGAGAACCCCAGTACCCCAATTGGTACCGTGCGCCCGACCATCGCCACGATGTCGGTGTGCAGCGTGTTCAGCCAACGCAGCGTATCGGCGATATCGTCTTCGCGCGCCTCGCGCGTCATCCACGTGGCGCCTACACGCTGCAGGTGACTGCCATCCCGGCGTGGCATGTCGGCATAGAAGCGGTTCAAGCCCTCGGGAGCCACCACACAACAATCAGGTGGTACGTGCCCGGCAAAGTGCCGCAGAAAACGCGGCGCCAGTTGCCCGTAACCGTGCAGCACGAACCATACGCGGCACGCGTCACGCGGCTCCGCCCCGAGTAGGGCGTATCGGGCCGTACGCACGGTAGGCCGCGTGAACACGCGCGGCGCTTCACTCGCTGATTCCATGTGCGTAAGATGCCGCGAGGCGCGCCAATTCGCACCTCGCGAGTCCACTCAATTACCGCATTGATTCAACGCGGCGCGGCAAGCAGCGGCCTTATCGCAGCCACAATTTCATCAGCGGTGGCCTCGTACGGAAACTCGCGGCGCACGACTCCGTCCTGATCGATGATGTACAGCGTGGTGGAATGCGCGACCGAGTACTTGGCTGCCGAGTTGGGGGTGGGCGTGATCTCGTACGTTGCCCCGTACATGGCTACCACCTTGTCGATGGCCTCACGGCTACCCGTGAGGCCTACCGCATCGAGATCGAACAGATCGAGGTCGGCCTTGAGTACGGCAGGCGAATCGCGCTCAGGATCGACGGTGACATACACGGTTTTTACCTGGGCACGATCGGCCCCAAGTCGTGCTGTCACCGTGGTAAGCTTGGAGAGTGTCGTGGGGCAAACATCGGGACACATCGTGTACCCGAAGAACTGCATCACGACCTTGCCGCGTTGCGAGGCGAGCGAAAACGGCTGCCCGGTGTGATCGGTAAGCGTGAAGTCCTTGGGGGCTGGCTTGGACGCGCAGGCACTGATGGCCGCGAGCAGTACTCCTGCCCTCAGCACCGTGTGCCAACGCCAGCGCGTCGCCATCACGCGGTTCGCACGCATCACATGCCACCCATGCGGCGTACGGGTGCCGCCACTTCAATTATCGATTTGTCGTCGAGCGTGAGCTGTACCCGCACCGTGTCGCCAGCGACCAACGGCTTTTTCAGCCCGAAGAGCATCAGATGCAACCCACCCGGGCGCAGTTCCACCGACGCGCCGGCGGGAATGGCGATGCCGGTAACAGGGGCCATCCGCATCATCCCGTTCTCGCGCTTCATCTCGTGCAACTCGAGCGTATCACCAACACTGGCGCGCCCCGACACCAGGGTGCGCGCCGTGGCGCCGCCATTCTGCAGCGTCAGGAACATCCCTGTAACGGCGCGTCCGGCCGGTGCTTCCCGCACCCATGCGTCGCGTGCGACTACCGGGTTCGCTTGAGCCGAGGCCATCGCCGGAGTCAGAGCGACTGCGAAGCTCAGGGCGCCCAACCAGGCCCACTGCGTTGCAGTCGCGCGTGATGCCGTGCCGTGCGGGTTGCCGATCATGGTATGCTCCTCGGGGCTGAGCCCGTAGTTGGTGTTGAGCCATCAGTGCCCAGTGACAGCACATAGCTGGCAATGGCCAGGCGTTCCTGGCGGGACAAATGCGGATAGAGTGGCATGGAGCCGCCGGCTGGCAGCCCCGTGGCAAGCGTGCGCGCAACGGCGTCGGCTGTACTTCCGTTGGCAAACGGAAGCGCCGCACGAAAATTCCGCGGCGGTGGCTGGAGTACCTTTGCCAGCGGGCCATCGCCGCCTCCGTCGAGCCCGTGGCACTGCGCGCAACCATTCGCGCGGTACAGTCGTTGCCCGGTAGCAATGGCCGTAGCACTGTCGGCGATAGCGCTGTCGGCACCGCTTGCATCGGGCGCCGCAACAGCCCCCGACGCCCTCGCAGCATCGAGTTCGGCAAAGGTGACCACGCGTGCACGCCCGGCGACCGTCCAGGCACTCGCCAGTTGTACGGTAAACGCCACCGAGTCGCCAACGCGCCACGTGCGCGCGCCAGGCACTACCGTCACGGTGAAGCCACCGGGCGAGAACGCGACGCGCGCGTGCTTCGGTACCTCCACGCGCTCGATGGGCTGCATGAGCGCTTGCATACCAGGCGCGCCGTTGCTGTTGGGCATGCGATGCGCCGTAACCGATTGCAGTTGCGCGCTAACGGCCGAGTCGATGGCAACGCCCGAAACCGCGACATCGGCATTGCCACGATTGTGCAGCGTGAAGTAGAGCGCGTACGGATTGGACGGCGACGCCGCCACGGACGCCGCCGGCACCACCAGCACCGCCTGCTCCACATCGATTGGCGGCGACAAGTCACAGCCTCCCAGCACCGAAAACAAGAGGGCCAGCCAGGTGAGGCGAAAGAGACCTTGCATGTCTCAATCTACCCCACCTTGACTGGCCCCTCGTCAGGGAGACCCTGTCAATGCGTCCCGTTCAGGACGACATCGACCGCATCAATTCACATGGCCGGCGCGCGCAAATCCTGCAGCGCCTTCTTCAGCAGGTCCGTCTTCTTGCTGTCGCAACCACGTGCACCTTCCGCCGCGTTTACCGCCGCGTCGAGCGCCGTGTTGCGCGCCGCACCGCTGGCCTTCTCGGCCGCCGCGATTTGCGTACGCAGGCTGCTCACGGCGCCAGCGGCGCACCCCTTGCGCTCGAGCTGGTCGGTGAAGGCCTTCGCCAACGGGAAGCTGGGCGGCCACGAAATTTTCGGCTGCCCCTGCGCGTTCAGTTCGCTCCACTTCACCGTGTTGGCCGCATCGATTTCGTTCTGTGACAGGAACTGGCTCGGCACCAACTCAGCCACGTCCATGCCACGCGCGATCTCGCTGCTCACGATATGGCCGTTGTACCAGTACACCGACCACGAGCCGCCCATCTCCATGCGCGTACCGTCAACCGGGCCGCGATCGAAGCTGGCAATTTCGAACGGCTTGGCGGGGTCGCTCCAGTCGAACACCGAGATGCCACCCTGATACCAGCTCTGCACCATGATGTCACGACCGGGCACGGGAATGAGCGAGCCGTTGTGCGCCACACAGTTTTCGTTCGCCGTCTGGTACGTGGGAATCTTGTAGTAGCTGCGGAACTTGAGCTGCTTGCGACCGGTTTGCGGGTTGGTCACGATATCGAAGATCGCGTTCGCGCCCCACTCCGGCTTGTCGAGCGGACGACACTTGGGCGCGCCACCACCACCCCACTCGTCGCTGAACAGCATCGCGGTGCCGTCGTTGTTGAACGTGGCCGAGTGCCAGTAGGCAAAGTTGCTGTCGGCCACGGCGTCAAGACGCACCGGGTTCACCGGGTTGCTGATATCGAGCAGCAGGCCGTGGCCTTCACAGGCGCCACCAGCGATACCGAGGGCCGGATACACGGTGATGTCGTGACACTGCGAGCTCTCACTGATTTTGCCGCTGGTGTTGGCGGCCATGCCTTGCGCCGCCAGCATGCGCTTCACGAAAGCATCCACCAGGGGGCGCGCCGCCGCAGAATCGGCCGCGTTGGGCGTGCTCGCGCTGCGCGCCTTCATGAGGCTGTCGATGATCGGCTTCACGAACTGATCGGGCAGCACGACCTCTTCGCTGATGACCGGGATGAATGCCGTGAACGCGCCCTTGGCCTTGGCCGCCGCAATCTCCGCCTTGTCGGCGTCAGACGCCCCGTGCCCCTTGGGCGACGACAGCCCGGCAAAGATGTTCGCGCGATTCACCACGGCCGCCTTGCTGGGGTCGGCGAGCGGCACCTTGATGATTTCGATGCGCAAGCGCGACGAATTCGGATCTTCACTCGACGCCGCATTGCACGCATCGAGTTCGCCTTTGGGGCGAATGGCCGAGGAGCCAGACACGTAGATGTAGATGTTCTCGCGATCCTTCGGATCTTCGAGCACCGTGTGTGTGTGCGACCCGCGGCAGGTCTGCACGTTTGCGATGAGCTTCGGTTCGCGGATGTTGCTGATGTCAAAGATGCGCACACCACGCATGCGCTCCTTGCTCACGGCCCCGGGCGCACCGCCAGGCTTGCAGTCCACGCGGCCGTTCATGGCTTCGGCCGACATGAACATGAGGTTCTTGTACACACTCACGTCGTTCTGCGACGCGGGGCATTCGTAGGCCACCACGAGCTTCGGCTGCGACGGGTTGCTGATGTCCCATACTACGGGGCCGTTGTAATTGCCCTGAATGACGTAGTTGCCCGTGAACGCGAGATCCGAATTGGTCTCGCCCAGGAACCCCTTGGGGCTCTGCGCCTTGGCCAGCACGCGCATGTTCGAGGTGAACTCGCCGGCGTCGAAGAGGCCGGCCTTGAGGCTGTTGCGCGGATCGGTGGCCGGACTCGGCGCCGTGTTGGGCGAGCGAGTCGGCGCGCAGGCCGACATGACCGCAATCCCGGCTGCCGCGAGCAGGACGGATCTGGAAAGCATGAGAAGTGGGTACGCGGTGGGTCGAGGGCGGCATCATCAGGAAGGGATGCCGGTGAGCAGGGTCACCGGGCCGCATTGGCGTCGCGCTCAAATGTACGACAGCGGACGGAATTCGTTTCAGTAGGGGGGAGTTGTCGCCCCGGCCCCTCACCGTCCGGCCGCTCCCTGGCGCCCCTCGTCCCTCTCCTGCGCGTGCTACCCGGATAGGGAGCCGATCGTACTGTCGAGGCATTCGTCGGGTGCTCTCCCCGATTTTCCAAGGAAAACCTGTGCCAGAGTTACAGGGTTTCCCTACGGCGACGGGGGATTTCACCAACGAAACTGCAGTCGAGCGCGACGAGGGTCGCGCCGCTGCACGTCTGTTTGCCAAGAGGATATTCCCATGCGATACAGCTTCTTGATGGCAGCGGCCGTCCTCGGCCTCGCCACATCCGCCGGCGCCCAGGGCACCCAGCCGCCCAGCCGCCTGCCCGCCTCGAAAATCACGGCCGCCGAAGGGCGCACGCTTACCGTCCAGAACGACCGCCGCGAAATCGTGCGCTTCTTTGTTGAGAGCGGCAAGGTCGAGCGCCTCGTGGGTACCGTCCCGGCGGGCAGCACCGAACAGCTGCAACTCCCCGACTGGGCCACCACGGGCAAGCGCACGGTGTCGCTGATTGCCTACCCGGAAGGCACGACGCGTCAGATTGCCAGCTACGAAGTGCCTGTGGCCGACAGCCGCATGCTCGGACTGCTCGTGCCGCCGGCTGAAGGTCTGCCGCTCGGCGACAGCGTACTCATCGCGTTACCCAAGGGTATCGGCAGTGCGGCCACGGTAACGGTGGACAACGCGCGCGCCTTGCCCGTGACGGTGTACGCCGAACAGGGGCTGCGTTTCGTCCGGCTTGGTGAGGTGGCGGCGAACCAGCAGGGCACGCTGGCGCTCCCCAAGGCGCTGCTCTCCGGCAAGGACGGCGTTCGCATCTTCGCTCGCCCCGCCGGCGCGGCCGAGCGCAGCACGCAGGCCCTCAAGCTGCGCGAAGGCGACCACGTGTCGGTCATCGTCATGTAAGGCCGTAGCACCGAGCGGCGCGCCATGCTGGGTGCCGCGAACGGTGCACTGCTTGTGTTTGCACGGGGTCGAGTCCAGCGTATCGCCATGCACATCGCGTGGAGTTCGCGGGCTCGACCCCGTCGTTTGTTCCGGTTGGGCGTTCGTCGGTCGGCACTGATCCTGCTGCTGGTGGCGGTCAGTGTCTCCAGCTGCCGCTGGCTCAGCACAGGCTCGCCGCAGCCGCTGCACCCCACCGCACCCGAGGCCGTGTTGCACGTGGACGCGTGCCGAGGGCCTTGCACAGACTCGGTTGACGTGGTCGCCATGGGTGTAGCCGGGTACCTCGTGGTACCGTGGCGTGATACCACCAGGCTGGTGCTCACCCCGCCCATGTTCACCAACCCCACGGTGTGGTGGATGACGTTCGGCGATTTGCTCTTCGGCACACGCCCGGACACGGCACGCATTACCCGGCGGCTGGCCGCCATGTCAGCCGCGAATGCCGATCGACTATCACGCGTGCACGCCGTGCTGGTAGGGCACGGTCACTACGATCATCTGATCGACTTGCCGCCGCTGGTGCCGCGCATGCCACACGCCGTGGTGTATGGCAGCGAGACGGTGCGCAATCTGCTGGCGCCGGTGTCCGGCCTCGACTCGGCGCGACGAGTAGCTGTGGATGGCATGGTGGGCCGTGACCGCGCGCACACCGATACTGCCATTGCCGTTGGCCCCGCTGTGGAGGTGCGAGTAATGCCGTGGGCACACGCGCCAAACGTGGGCTCGATAACCATTGCGCCCGGCCACCAACGCACGCCGCGCCAAACGCTTCCCCGTACTGTGCACGGATGGAAGCTCGGCACCACCTACGCCTATGCCATCGACCTGCTCGATGCCAACCGCGCGGTTGCGTGGCGTCTCGTGTATCACGATGCCTCGGCCGGCGCCGAGGTGCAGCGTCGGGCTGCCGCCGTGGTGGCGGGCATGCCGCCGGCTCGTCAGACGGCGGTCATCATGACGGCGGCAAACTTCGACATCCTGCCGCATTACCCCGATGTGCTGCTGGCGCACCTCGCGCCTCAGCATGTGGTGCTCGGTCATTGGGACGACTTCTTCCGTTCATCGGAGCGGAGCGAGCGCGTGGTGCGCGGCATTCACGCGCCAGACCTCGTGGCAAGACTCACTCCGTTCGTGGGTGATCACTGGTCCGCGCCACGCGCGGGCGCCGTGACGCGATTTCGCTGGTAGCACGTTCGGCAGCACCACGGACGCGGCTCGAGGGCGCGGGCGGCCTCGTACGCGCTACGGCGTGTCGCCCATGCGCTCGAGCATGGCCAGCGACACCGACGGTGCCACACGGTGCAAGGCGTAGGCCGTCATGAAGGCACGCGCTGCCAGTTCACCGCGAAAGCGCGGCGAGATGAACGGGTCAGCCTTGAGCTTCTCCGTGCGCTCGCGCCCAACGTACAGATACGCCAGCCCCGTTGCTTCGTCGTCGGGGGCATGAGCTCGCACTCGCGCCGGAGACTGCGCCGCGAGGAAGAACGCATCCATGCTTACCTGCAGCCATTCGTAGCGCAGCGGGTCGCCGTGTCGTAATGCGCGTAGTTCGCTGGCCAGCGATAGCTGCGGACGGTCGGCATGATGCACGCCAAGACGAATGGCTGCGAGCAGGTCCTCCCGCAGATCGAGTGGTGTGTCATCGGTACCCACCGTAGCCGCGCTCCGTTCGGCCAACACGGTATCGGCAATACGCGACACCAACGCCACGGTGCGCGTGGTCTGTTCGTCGCTGGCCACATCGTGCCGCGACGCGCTGCTCCATGCCAGCCAGGCACGCCCATCGAATTCGGCAATCGTGCCCGCCACGGCATTGAGCGCGGCGATTGCCTCCGGCTGGCGCAGTGCCACAGCCGCCGCCCGCGGACGCACATCCTCGGCGTTGAATGCCAACGCCGCGTACAGCTGCCCATCGGCGTGGCGTACCCACTGCCGCTCCACATCGGCAACGATCACGCCCACCTGCAGCACACCGCCCACCATGGATTCCAGCAACGTATGGGAATCAACGGCGCCGTCGCGCACGGTCAGCGCATCAAGCGCCGCATACTCGTGCGTCTCCCACGCGTGTCCCGCTACCGCGTCGCCGCGTGCGGCCAACAACTGAAAGTCGGTGAACGCCTCGCGCTCGCTCGTCGGCGGGCCCAACACGAGCGTGACATCGGTCAGCAAGTAGGGTGCGGAACTCATGCCCCAAAGGTGAACGCCACCGCGCCTCAACGGGAGCGTCCGCCACAGCCCGATCTATCGGGCGCGCCGCATAGGCGGCATGTTGGACCCATGTCTCTTCGCTCCTTCCTGCATCATGTGGCTCGCTTGCGTGCACCGCTGGCCTTCTCCGCGGCCGTGACCGCCGCGCTGCTCGCCACACCGGCCAGCGCCCAACCCGAACCGACGTCGCTGCAGGCATTTACGGGTGTCACGCTGTACGACGGGACCGGCCGTGCACCCGTGGTCAACGCCACCGTACTTGTGCAACAGGGCCGTGTGGTCTCGGCCGGCCCGTCCGCGTCGGTGGCCATTCCCGCTGGCGCCACGGTGGTGGCACTGCCCGGCAAGTTTCTCATGCCTGGGCTTATCAATGCGCACGGACACGCCTCCAGCGTGCGCAACCTTGCCACTTACGCCGCCTACGGTGTGACCGCGGTGTATTCGCTGGGCGATGAAACGGCCGAGGTGTTTGCCGCCCGCGCGCAGCAAGCGACGCGCGCGCCGCAGCATGCCCGCGTGTTCGTATCCGGTCCGGTACTCATGCCAACATCGCCAGCCGACGCGCGTACCAAGGTGGCCGACGTGGTGGCACATGGCGCGGACATCGTGAAGATCCGTGTCGACGACAACCTCGGTACGGCGAGCAAAATGACACCAGCCATCTACCGGGCCGTTATCGACGAAGCACATCGGCGCGGCAAACGGGTGGCGGTGCATGTGTACTATCTCGACGACGCAGCCGATTTGCTGACAGCAGGCGCCGACTTCATCGCGCACAGCGTACGTGATCGTGCGGTCGACGCGCCATTCGTACAGAGGCTCAGGCAGCGCAACGTCTGCTATTCGCCGACGCTCATGCGCGAAGTCTCCACGTTCGTGTATGATACCGTTCCCGCGTTCTTCGCCGACTCGCTGTTTCTCGCGCACGCCGATCGGCAATGGATGGCCACCGTAACCGAGCCGGCCCGCATGGCCGCCACGCGGGCGAGCGCCAGTGCTCAGCGGTACAAGGCACAGTTGCCGCTGGCGATGCGCAATTTGCGCACACTCTTCGAGGCCGGTGTGCCGATTGCCATGGGCACAGATACGGGCCCGCTGGGGCGATTTCAGGGATACTTCGAACTGCGTGAACTCGAACTGATGGTCGAGGCAGGCCTTTCGCCGCAGGCGGTGCTGTACAGCGCCACCGGTGGGGCGGCCACCTGCATGCAGTTGCAGAGCGAACTCGGCACCATCGAGCCCGGCAAACACGCCGATTTCCTGGTGCTCGAGGCCTCACCACTTGATGACATGCGCAATATCCGCCGGCAGCATTCCGTGTGGATTGGTGGGCAGCGTATCGCGACGCCAAGCAGGTGATTTTCCGAGCGGGCTCCCTTAACGTTGAAGAGCGTCGTTCGTATTTCCCCGCTTCTCGCCGTGACTGCCACACCTTCTGCCGCCCGCACACCCGACGAAGTCCTTCGCGACGTCTTCGGCTACACCCAGTTCCGGCCCGGCCAGCGCGAAGTCATTGATGCGGTGATGGGCGGACGCGATTGCATCGCGCTCATGCCAACGGGCGCCGGCAAATCGCTCACGTATCAGATTCCCGCGCGATTGCTTGGCGGCACGGTGCTCGTCATTTCGCCGCTGATCTCGCTCATGAAAGATCAGGTCGACGCGGTGGCCGGGTTGGGCTACCGTGTCGCGGCCATCAATTCCACGCTCGATCCTGACGAGCGGCGGGTGCGACTCGAGGGGTTCCGCTCCGGCGCCTACGAGCTCGTGTATCTCGCTCCCGAAGCACTCGACGGCTACCTTGGCGAGTTCATTCACGGCTGCCCGATCTCGCTGTTGGTGGTCGATGAAGCCCACTGCATCAGCCAGTGGGGGCACGACTTCCGCCCAAGCTATCGACGCCTGCAGGGGCTCAAGCAGCAGCTCGACGTGCCCGTGCTCGCGCTCACGGCTACCGCCACCCGCGAAGTAGCGCGCGATATTCTGCGGCAGCTCGGCATGAAGAAGCCCGGGGGGTTCAAGGGCTCGTTCTTTCGTTCAAACTTGCGCATTGGCGTGCGCAAGAAGGGACAAGGCGGCAATACGCGGCGTGAGATTCTCACCCTCGTGCGCGAGCATCGCGGCGAAAGCGGCATCGTGTACTGCCAGAGTCGCAAGGGTGTGGAGCAGACGTGCGAGTTCCTCGTGTCGCAGGGCGTGAAGGCGCTGCCGTATCACGCCGGGCTTTCGGCCGAAGAGCGCTCACACAATCAGGATGCGTTCCAGCGCGATGATGTCGATGTAGTGGTGGCTACGGTGGCGTTCGGCATGGGCATCGACAAGTCGAACGTGCGCTTCGTGATTCACCGCGACATGCCCAAGGACATCGAGTCGTGGTATCAGGAGATCGGACGCGCCGGCCGCGACGGATTGCCCAGCGACTGCGTGATGTTCTACTCGTGGGCCGATGTCATGGCGCACGAACGCTTCTCCGATCGCATTGAAGATGAGGCGGTGCGGGAGCGTACGCGGGCCGGCACCAAAGCGCTTTTCAATCTCATTGAGCGGCCCGGGTGTCGACATCGCGCGCTCGTTCGCCACTTCGACGAGCAGATCGAGTCGTGTGGCGCTTCCTGTGACGAGTGCACGGGGGTAACCGTGGAGACCCGTCTGGCGGAGGCGCTCGAACAGGAGCAGGTGGCGCTGGCCGGATGGCGTCGCTCTGCCTCCGCGACGCGCGGCGGGGCCCGTCCATCCCTAGGCGTGGACGAGCTCGACGGCGACGATCGCGCCCTGTTTGACGCCCTGCGTGCCCTTCGACGCGAGCTGGCCGACGAGGCGCGCGTGCCGCCGTACATCGTATTCGGCGACCGGGTGCTGCTGGAAATGGTCGCGCGAAAGCCGGAGACCCATCACGAGCTGCTATCGGTTCCCGGGGTTGGCCAGGCGAAGCTCGAGCGGTACGGCGACTACTTCCTCGAGGCGATCGCCAACCACGTGGGGTGAGCGGGCGCGCTCCCCGTCATATCCGGACAGCTACGGAGTTGACGGCTTAAAGCCGACTGTTTTAGTTGTGATTGCGTTTGTTGAAACTTATTCTCATCTAAGATGCCCTCACATCGCCCTGTCTCCCGTCCGTGCCGCCTGCTCGTAGCGGCCGGAACGCTGCTATCACTGCCCGCCTCGCCGGCCTCCCTCGCCGCGCAGGCTGCGCCCGCCCGTGGGGCCCGCGACACCGTGCAGCTCCCGGGTGTTTCGGTCGTTGGCGCCCCCGACCGCCTCGCCCGCATTCCGGGCTCGGTCGACCGGGTCGACGCCAAGCAGCTCAAGGCCAGCCGCGTGCTCACCACCAACGAGGCACTGCGCAAAGTCGCCGGCCTGGTCGTGCGCGACGAAGAAGGCTTTGGCCTTCGCCCCAACATTGGCGTGCGCGGCCTCAACCCGACGCGTTCCACCAAGGTCCTGTTGCTCGAAGACGGCATTCCGTTCACCATCGCGCCGTATGGCGACAACGCCGCGTACTACCACCCGCCGATCGAGCGCATGGAGTCGATCGAAGTACTCAAGGGTGCCGGACAGATTCTGTACGGACCGCAGACCATTGGCGGCGTGATCAACTACGTCACACCGTCCATTCCGCGCGCGCCGGGTGCTGGGCTGTCGGTGGTGGGCGGCTCGCGTGCGTTCACCAATGTGCACGCCAAGGCAGGCGGCACCTTTGGCGAAGCGGGTGGAACGGGGCTGCTGGCCGACTACATCCGCCGCAGCGGCGATGGTGCGCGCGCCAACACGTCATCGGAGGTGAACGATGCGTCGGTCAAGCTGCTGGTACCACTGTCGGGTTCGCAGCAGCTGACGTTTCGTGGGAACCTCTACAGCGAGCGTTCGACGGTCACGTATTCGGGGCTTACCGAGGCCGAGTACGCCGATGACCCACGTCAGAACCCGTTCGCCAACGACGGCTTCGACATTACACGGGCGGGCGGTGCCATCTCGCATCGCGTTGGGCGCAGCGAGCGTCGCAACCTCACCACGACACTGTACGGTTATCGCATCAATCGCGACTGGTGGCGCCAGAGCTCGAACTCCACGCAGCGCCCGAATGACCGGAACGATCCAACTTGTGGTGGCATGGCGAACCTGAACACCACGTGCGGCGCCGAGGGACGGCTTCGTGAGTACGTGGTGGTAGGATTGGAACCGCGCGCCACCTGGCAGTGGGTGCGTTCGCGCGCGATTGTCGAACTGGATGCCGGCGCACGGGCTCATCACGAAGGGCAGGAACGGCTGCAGGTGAATGCATCGTCGCCACGTGGACGCAGCGTGGGCGTCAGTGGCAACGTCAACGCCGGACTCGTGGAGGACAACCGACGCACCACCGAGGCCGTCGCATCGTATGTGCAGGCGCGTGTGGCCACCGGCCGATTCACCGTGAGTGGTGGTGTACGCGGCGAGGCGCTGCGGCTCACCCGCCTCAACCGTCGGCCATCTGCCACCGCCCCTGATGGCGTGCAAGGGGCCACCAATCTGCAGGCGCTCATCCCGGGTCTGGGCGCAACGCTGCAGCTGCGCGAAGGGCTCACCGCCTTTGGCGGAATTCACCGTGGTTTTGCTCCGCCGCGCCCGGAAGACATCATCAGCAACAGCACGGGTGGTGTCGTGGAGCTCGACGCGGAGTTGAGTTGGAACAGCGAGGTAGGAGTGCGCTGGATGCCCGCACGCCCACTTCGGCTCGAGGCGACAATTTTCAATCTCGACTTCAGTAACCAGATCGTACCCGCGAGCGTCGCCGGTGGAACGGGCGCGGCGCTCACAAGCGCGGGCCGTACACTGCACCGCGGCGCAGAACTGTCGTTTCGCGCGGAGCCTTCTCTCACCGTTGGTGGTGTTGCGCTGTTCACGGAAGTAGCGGCGGCGTGGACGCCCATTGCCCGCTTCGAAGGGGCGCGCTTCGTGTATATCGGTACGGCCGCTAGTGATGTTCCGGGCAAGGTGTTCGCTGAACAGAATACTGGTGGTACACGGTCGCGCGTCTCGGTCACCGGGAACCGCTTGCCGTACGCGCCTGAGTACACGCTCACCACGACCATCGGCGCACGACATGCATCCGGCAGTGAACTTCGCCTCGAAGCCGTGGCCATGAGCAAGCAATTCGGTGACGCCGCCAACACGCGCGTGCTGGTATCAGATGGCCAGCAGGGGCCGCTTGCCGGCAATGTGCTCTGGAACCTCACGGCGAACGTGCCAGTGCCGAGCACGGCGCTGTCGGCCTGGATCGCGGTGAAGAATCTCACAGACCGCACGGTAGTCGTCGATCGCACACGCGGGTTGCTGCCAGGGCTGCCACGTTTGATACAGGTGGGGGTCGCCTACCGCCTCTGATCGGTGGGTACCGGGTGAACACGAGTCGCTAGATTTCCAGAGTCGTTCACCCGCCACTCTTCTTCTCCATTGCTCATGCCTTCGCACTTCTCCGGCCTCGACACCGTCATCATTCGTGTGCGCGACATCACGTCGGCCACCGCGTGGTACACGCAGACGCTCGGCGCTGAAGCGCTGTACGAAGATGAGGAGCAGCACCTCGCGGTAGTGGAAATTGGCGGCAGCCCGGATGGCGACGCGGTAGGGAGCACCCTCACCCTCTGGCAACTCGACCCGGGCACGGAGTGGTCGGCGTCGAGTACGTATCCCATCCTCGCCACCCCTGACGCTCAGGCGGCGCACGCGGCGCTACGTGATCTCGGTGTCGCGGTCAGCGAAATCACGGAAACGCCGGGAGTGCGTTTCTTCCGCTTCACCGACCCAGATGGCAACCAGCTCGAGGCGTGTGAGGTAAAGGAGTAAACGGTCTGCACGCGGGGGCCCTCACCGACACGGCGCAGCCAGCATGATCGCGCGCGCCTGGCAGGTGCTGCGACGCGAGGGGACGCTGGCACTTGTGTACCGTGTCCTCGGCGAAACCGTGTATCGCCGCCTGCTGCTGTTCGAAACCGAACTGTCGGGTTCCCCGTTCGAGCCCGATGCGCGCTGCCGGTGGCTTGGTGCCGATGAAACTGAGGCGTACACGCATGCCAACCCGGAGTTGTCGGCCGACGAGTATCGCCGTCGATACCGTACCGGATTGCGTTGCTGGGCCATGATCGCACCGGACGGCCGCATCATGCACGCGCTGTGGGTCGCCACCGGGTCGGCGATTATCTACTACCTCGGCTACGCGTTGCCCCTTGGCACCACCGACGCGTACCTGTATCAGTCGTACACGCCAGCGGAGTTCCGCGGGCAGCGATACGCCACCGTCGCCCTGCGGGCCCTCAAACACGCGCTCATGACGGAGGGTGTGCAGCGCACCGTCTCCTGCGTACAACCCGACCGTGCCATTGCTTACCCGCCCGTCTTCCGGGCGGGCGCACGACCGGTTGCCTGCCTCGGGTGGATTGGAGTTGGACGATGGCGGCGACCGTTCCGCCGACCAACCGATCGCCTGCCGTGGTACGCGCCCCGCCCGCGGGCGGAGTGAGCGATTGGGGCAAGGGCCTGCACGCGTGATCGTCAATCAACCCTCTTGGCGGTGATGCTGTCCAAGAGCGCATGCCCACCATCCGCGAATTGATCTTTCGTACGTTTCCAGCGGCCCTTGTTCTCGCGTCCACCGCACGCGCGCAAGCGGTCTCCCCACACTATGACGGTCGCATGCGCCTGCAGCCGTCATCTGGCGAAGCTACCGCGTCCTGGCAGATGCGTCTGCCGGCCTACACGGGCGACAGCGTAGTTCTGCTGTTGAATGCAGGGCTAACGCAGGTGCAGGTGCGTGGCCCGCTGGTGCGCCGGGTTACCCGCGATACGTCCCGTGGGCTCGTCCGCCTGACGGTCACGCTGTCCCCAATGCGCCAGCCACGCGACATCGCACTTGAAATCACGACCGGCGGGCGGCTGCTGATGTCCGACGAAGGCATCAACAGCGTTGGTGCCGACTATGTAGAGTTGGGGCTCGACAGCTTCTGGTTTCCCGTGCTGGCCGGATTCCCTGATGTACGTGGAACCGTGCGCATCGAACTGCCGAACGACTTGCACGTGGTCTCCGGTGGTTCCGTTGCCCCAGCGAATCGCGAACGCGATGCCACAGCATCCGGAAGCTCAATGCGGGTGGTCACGATCTCCAACAACGGGCCACTTCCGGATTTCACGTTGACGGCCGCCCGCAGCATGGTCACGCTGTCCAGCGAGCAGGTGCGCGCTCATACCACTACGGCCGATACGTCGCTGGTTCGAGAGATGCTGCTGGTGACCGAACAATGTTCCGCCTACTTGCGAACACGTTATGCCGGCAGTGCCTCGTTTCCCGTTGTGGACCTCGTCTTGCCGCCACGATCGGGGCCGGGCTATGCGCGCCAACGCTTCATCGTAGTGCCCGTTGGCTCATGGCAGGGCAGCCCCGCTGAGGCGAAGTTCAAGGCGGCCTCGCAGACGCTGTTTCTTTGTCACGAACTGGCACACTACTGGAGCTCTGGCGCCGTGGCATCGGGGCCCGAGAATTGGCTCAACGAAGCATTCGCTGAGTTCGTCGCGGGTCGTGCCGTACGGGCAATTCAAGGCGACAGCGCCTTCGCTCGCGTCGAGACACAGTGGCGCGCGCGCGCCGCACGCGCAGGAATCGTGTGGTCTCCTACGGCCACTCAACGACCTGATCAGTTTGCCAGCTACGGCAAGGCCCCGCGCTTGCTAGAACAACTGGAGCAGCGTGTTGGCTCTGCCGCGATGGAGCGGGTGCTGCACGCGTACATGACCGGCGCGCTGCGCACCACACCGGCCGTCCTCGAAATGTTGATGCGGGAACTCCCGCGTGAACACGTTGAGTGGTTCCGCCTCGCCCTGCAGTCGGGCGGGATGCCGTAGCGGCTACCGCGTCGGCAGTTGCAGCACGATATCTCGTGAGACAATCCAGACACCCTTCGCACCGCGCACCGCGTGAACCACACCGGTGCCACCCGGTGCATGTTGCTGCGCACGCACTTTCGCAGTCAGCCGCACGTCATCATCGAACATCACGTCGTTGAGGTACATGCCGCGGGCGCCGGGAAACTGCACAACCAGATGCACGTGCGCCGGTTCCGTGCTGCGCGGATACGCACCGGGGCGGATTGACCGTAGCGTCACCCGCCCCACCGTGTCGGGGCGCGCCCAGCCGTGCAGGCGGCCATGAAAGCGGAAGCATCCCGACGCCCCCGAAGCCGGTACGTAGTGGCCTGCAGCATTCGCATGGTAGGCGTACACGGTCAGGTTGCGAATGGGCATGCCACTGGGAGATCGGAACCGTAGCGTCAGGTGCATGGGCTCCCCTGGCTCGGTGTCCGCCGCGAGCCGAATGTCCGATGATTGTACGGGATTCGGCGACGGGGGTGGCTGACAGGCCGCGTCATCAGGACTCGACTGCGCACCCGCTTGGGTGGCGAACACGGCGCCCACGAGTCCGGCAAACAACGCACGCACACAGACACGCTGGCGATTGGCAATAGCAGATTGTGCACTTCTCATCGCACACCACCAGCCACAACGCGCGCGACGATATCAAACTCGAGATGAATGGTGTCATCAACGAGATCGTTGGTCAGGCGCGAACCGCGAAACGCGACCCCCCACTGCTGACGATCGAGTGTGGCGCGCGCCGTGGCATGCAACCGCGTGGGCTCGAACGACCAGATCGTGGCCTCGAATCCGAATGGGCGTGTGCCCCCGCGCATGGTCAGTCGGCCGTCGAGTCGTACGAGATTGCCGCCGTGGTGTCGCACGCGATCGATCTCGAAACGCGCCGACGGAAAGCGTGCCACGTCGAAGAAGTCGGCTGCCAGCAGATGCGCCGCCAGCTTTCGACGCGCGTCGGTTTCCGCCAGCGGCATGTCCGTTACGGCAAGGCTGCGCATGTCGAGTTCGATGTAGCCGCCGTCAATTTCTGCCTTGCCGCCGTCGTAGCGCAGTTCGCCTTGACGCACGCGCAAGGTGCCGGCATGTGCGCCTCGGCCTCCGAACTTCGTGCCGCGCCATCGCACGACCGAATGTGCGGTGTCGATGGCGGCGAGCCCCGGTTTTGCGATGGCCACGGGCAGAGCGAATGCGGATCCTGCATGAATTGATCGTGCGTCGACTGGGACACGCACAACGGCAGCGGCGACCAATAACAGACAGACGGGAAGCGACATGTGCAACGCTCTGGGTTGGGGTCTTCGCATTGATGCCGCACACGACGCAATGGTTTATGCGCATTGCCAGCCGGCCGGCCTCGAAGCCGCGGCCATGCGCTTCGCTGTACGGTGAGCTCAGGGAACCAGCGACACCGTGATGTTTCCCCGGAACGAACGCGCGTCGATGCGCCCGAACTCCGGGCGGCCTCTTGCGGTGTCAGCACGCCGTACGACGCCCCGGTACGACGACAGCTCCAGCCATGGGATACGCTCGGCCGGCAGCTCCAGTAACACGTTACCGGCGTGACTCTGCAGCCCCAGCCGTGCACCGTCCCGTACGCCGCGCACCGTGATAGCGCCGCCAACCGTTTCGATGCGGCCCTCGATTGGCGATTGCGTGGTTACCACGGCCCCACTCACCGTAGTGATCGACACGAATGCGTTGACCCGATCAAGCACGACTATCGCACGGCTGCCGCGTACACGGACATCGCCCGTGGCGCTGTTCAGCGTCACCGGCGCATCGATGGATTCAATAGTGGTACTACCGGCCACGTCCTCCACCACCACACGCCCGCGAATGGTATAGGCCTCGAGTTCCGCACGTGTACCGCTCACGGACAACGCACCATCGATCATTTTGACCCACACGCGAGCCCGACGCGGGACACGAACCACCAGGGACGCGCTCGGGAGTGTGCCGTTGCGCATGTCGTCCGCTTCGACGCCTAGTTTCACGTGCGACGACGCGCCACCGCCAAATAGCGACGCATTGGCGCCGAGTGTCCCGCCCACGTGCACTGAATCGCGGTCCCAGACCATGACGCGAAGTGATCCTGACGGCAAGTACAAACGGAGCGAGGCGTCGGCGGTGACACGCCATCCTCTTGAAACGGCCTGCGACGCGCCGATCTCTGTGCGCGGCGGCGCGGCGCGCGGACCGTACGGTGCGCGCGCCTCCACTGGAGACCCGAGCAGGGCCACCGTGATGGCCAGCAGCGGCCACCAGATCCCGGGAATCATTCCGTCACCCTGACCACTCGTGACTCGAGCTCGCGCCGACGGTCCTCGAGTGCATCCCGGAACACGTACAGCGATGTTTTGTCGCGCGCCGTGCCGAGTGCTTCTTCGAGTTCGCGCGCGGCGTCACGCAGAGCACGGAATTCCGCCGAGGCATCGGCGGTAGCCAACTGCACGGCGGTAACCATCGGTGCCGAGGTGGGGTCGGTTCGCATCAGCGCCTCCGTCGGCGACGGCTCGGAACGAGAATCCGGCATGGGCGCCACTGGCTGGCCAGAGCCGGACCATACCCAGCGTCCGCCGCCTCGCCACACGGCAACAGCAAGCAGCGCGGCCGCGGCTACGAGCAAGCCACGGCGGCGGGACCGCGAGGATACTGTCACGCTGATCGCCCTTCGCACCGCCCCGCGCATGGCATGGCGCTCGGTGTCGGCGAGCGGAATGGACGCGACCAACTGCGGGTCGAAGAGCAGAACTTCGGGGAGCGCGGCAACCGAAGGCAATGAGACTTCGCAGTCGGAGCAGTGCGCCACATGCCATTCCACCCGCCAGGCCGTCGCGGTGTCCAACACGCCGCGCACATATTCCGGCAGGAGCGGGCGCACGTCCTGGCACGTCCCTGCGCCTGCGTCATCGCCAGGCGGCGATGGTACGTGATCGAAACCGCCCGCGTTGTCAGCCGAGTTTGTCATCGTTCGAGCATCCCGCGCAGCAGTCGCCGCGCCCGAAAGAGATGGGCCTTGCTGGTCCCCTCGGCAATGCCCAGTTGTTGTGCGATCTCAGCGTGCGTGTAGCCACCAACGTCGTGCAGCACGAACACGGCGCGCGCCCCCGCAGGCAGCCGTGTCAGCGCGGCTTCGATGTCCATGCGTACTTCGGGTTCTGCCAGCTGGTGTGTCGCGCTGTCGAGTGCAGACGGTCCAGTGCCCGTGAACAGATCCGATTCCAATGCCACCCGCAGCGCCCGCCGGCGTGCCGTGCGCGCTTCGTGGAGCAGCAAGTTCACGGCGATGCGGTGCAACCACGTTCCGAATGCACTCTCACCGCGAAAGCTCTCGAGCTTCTCCCACGCGCGCACGAACGTGTCGTGCGCGAGTACCCGCGCGGACTCGCGGTCGCCCGTGAGCCCCACGCAGAAGGCGAACACGGCCGCCACGTGACGGTCATACAGGCGCGTGAAAGCGCGCTCGTCGCCGGACACCGCCGCGACGAGATCAGCGCCCGTCTCGCCATGTTCAGCGGTCAAGGTCAACAATCGGGCAGCCGTCACGGCCGACGGGTCGAGCGGGAGGCGTGGAATGCTGGGGACACACAGGTTGGGAAGCCGACCGACACCAAACCGTTTATTGCCGCCACCGAAGTTGCGGGTTGGTCGGAAACGTCCGAATATGACATGTCGTACAATTCAATGTCCCTCACCTCCTCACGATGATTCGGACACACCGTTCGTCCCACGCCAGCGTGGCATTGGTTCTCCAATTGTTGCTCGGACTGGTCACCGGCTTCGTCTTTGCTCCGGCGGTCTCGGCACAGACCGTGCCCGTCATTGAAACGCGCGTTGCCTTCGACAGCGCCGGTCGGATTTCGGTCATGACCCCCACGTTGGTGGCACGCCTGCAGTTGTCGGCGCCGACCTGGCCGGTGCTCGACGCCTTCACGGAGGCTCGGCTCTTTCGCGTGGAAACGATTGACAGTGCACATGTGCTGGTCGTGCAGCGAGTAGACGGCGCGGTCGCCCGTTATGCCCTCAGCACGTCGGCGGTCGCCTCGCTGCGTACTGCGGTGCACGTGGCCACCGTGGCGCTGGGTGCGCGCAATGAGCGCTTCGTCAGCTCGGGCACCAGCTTCGACGTATCGCAACCGGCGGGTAATGCGTTTGCACGCAATCAGGCGTTGCTTGGCCTCGTGGCGTACGGGCCTGCTGCCGCGGCGTTGTTCAGTGAGACCAGTGGACCAGCCGCCGGCGGTGCCTACTTTCTTGCCGCTGGTGCCTCGTTCTTTGTGGCGGCCAACATCGCGAAATCGCGGAGTGTGACACGTGCCCAAGCCAGCCGCGCGGGGCACGGCGGCACGCGCGGGGCCATCACCGGACTCGGCATCGCCGCTATTGCCGATGCCGAAGGTGGGCCCGCGTGGGGAGCGGCCGTTCTGGCCGGGTCGATTGGCGGCAGCATCGCGGGTTTCCAGCAAGCGCGCGGCTTGAGCGATGGTGAAGCCGGGAGCGCAGGCCTGTTCGCCGACCTCGCTGCTATTACCACACTCGGAGTTGGCGGCGGGGCCGGCGCCTTCAAGGGCCGTCGCGAGACCATCGTCTACGACATCAATAACCCACAGTTCGGTTCGTACACCCGCACCGACAACAGCCTGCGTGGGCCGGGGCGCGCCGTGGTTGGTACAGCAATTGCAGCGCAGGCCGTTGGCTATGCGCTGGGACCGCGCTACGCGCAGCGTGCGAGTTACAACGTGACCGCAGGAGACGCCGATATGGCGTTCACCAGTGCCGTGTTGGGCGCGGCGGCCTTCGGCGCCATCGCGAGCGATCGTACCGATCGTCCAGTGCTCTGGGGGGCGGCCGCCGCCGGTTTGCTCGGCGGCGCCTTGTTTGGTGATCGGGTGTTCGTGCGCACGGCCGACCGTACCGGGGCTGATGGCACGCTGGCCCGACTGGGCGCCGTCGCTGGCGCGCTCATGGGGGCCGGTTTTGCGGCCATGGCCAATGCCGACGGACGCGTGGCCGTGGGGCTCGCGTCAGGCGGCGGATTGCTCGGCCTACTCGCTGCCGACAACATCATTGCCCCGGCCAGAGACGCCGGTCCGTTGCGCGGCGTAATGAAGTCGGCCGCGCATCGCACCGACGATCGCTTCACGCTCAATATCGGCCCGGTCACTTCGGTACGATTCGCGTTCTGACGTGACAGCGCACTAAGCGAACAGCAAACACACCGGCACCGGCGCTGTCAACGCGGGGCCGGCCGGTGTGAGATGGCCGTTCGTCGTGTTGATATGAAACGGCACGATTGAATCCGAACGCTGATGCGCCACCAGCAGGCCAGTGCCGTCTGGCGTGAGCGTGAAGTTGCGCGGCCAGTTGCCCCCCGACGACACCGTCTGCACGAGAGTCAGCGAACCAGTTGTGGCATGCACGGCGAACACCGCCACCGTGTTGTCGCCGCGATTCGAGAGGTACACCGTGCGCCCACTCGGATGAACGTGCAGATCGGCCGGGGCGTTGTCGCCCGTGGCTCCTACCGGACGCGCACTCAACGTCTGCCGGTGCGTGAGCGTGCCGGTTTCACCGTCCCACGCGAACACGGATAGCGTGGAATCGAGTTCGTTCGCGCAGTAGAGCGTGCGCCCGTCGGGCGAGAACGCCACGTGCCGAGGGCCTGCCCCCGGCGCCATCGCCACGCTTGGCACGTCGGCCGGCGAAAGCGAACCGGCGCCGACATCAAAGCGATAGACAAACAGTCGATCGGCGCCAAGATCAGCTGCTACCGCGAAGCGGTTCTGCGCATCGAGCACAATACAGTGTGCGTGTGGCGCCTTTTGTCGGACCGGATGGGGACCGGTGCCGGTATGCGCGACCACCTGCGATGCCGGCCCCACCGATCCGTCGGCCGCGAGCGGATGCACCGTAACATTCCCACCCACATAGTTCGCCAGCAGCACGTGCGCGCCCGTGCGATCGATCGTGACGTAACAAGGGGCAGCGCCCCGTGACGACGGCGCCGATCCTACCGGTTCCAGAGATCCGGAACCCGATGCACGCGTGAATCCTCTAATGCTGCCGGCCGCTTCCCCCGCATAAGTCAGCAGCTCACTCACCGCCACCAGCGTTTGGCGATTTGGCGACAGGGCCAAAAATGATGGCTCGGCACATGGCGCCGCGACGCTGAGCGCTCCAAAGGCAAGCGTGCGCGCGTGCACGGTGGTCTGGTAAATGCCGCGGCTTGCACCGCTCTTGGTATACGTCCCGATGTACAGCGTCAGCGCGTCCGGGTCGGCTGATGCACCGCCTGGAAGTACTGCCTCTCCCGCAGCGGCCGCGTCGTCGGCTTCCGCGCCTCCACACGCGTACAGCGCCACGGCCGACGCGGCCAGCGTCACGAACTGCCGGCGTGTAGGCTGGTGGCGACTGCGCGACTGGTCGGGAGAACCGTTGCGGGGCATGTGGGTGTCTGGATGAAGCGTGAGAAGCAACAGGGCGGACAATAGGCGAAAGCTACGCCCGGGAGCGGGAAGTGGGTTTCCCCGCCCGCCCCTTGCGCCGAGCGGCGTCGACACCTATCTACAACCATATGGTTGCACGTTGCTCGCTCTCCAATGACGAACTCGACCGGCTCTTCCGGGCGCTCGCCGATACTACACGCCGCGACATCGTGCAGCGGCTGCTCGCGGGCGAGCCGTCGTCGGTGTCTGCGATTGCCGCGCGGTACGACATGTCCTTTGCCGCCGTACAGAAGCACGTGGCGGTACTCGAAGAGGCCGGGCTCGTGAACAAGGAAATTCGCGGCCGGGAACGCATTGTGCGCAGCAACCCCGAGCGCCTCGCGCAGGCGCGGTCGTTACTCATGCAGCTCGAACAACTCTGGATTTCCCGCTTCAGCCAGCTGGACGCCGTACTCGCCGACACTCCCACCTCATAGTTCGAGAGCCCCCGTCATGCCCATCACCGAAGTGGTTTCGAATGCCGAAGCGTTGACGCTGACCATCACCGCCGACTATCCCGTTCCTGTCACCCGGTTGTGGGATGCCTACGTCGACCCGCGTCAGCTCGAGCGCTTTTGGGGTCCGAAGGAGTGGCCAGCCACTTTCACCCGTCACGACATGTGCGTGGGCGGCGAATCGCACTACTACATGACGGGCCCAGACGGCACCATGTCGCGCGGGATGTTCCGCATCGTGTCCATGGAACCCTACCGGTACTTCGAATCGGAAGACGTCTTCACCGATGAGCAGGGTCGTGCCAACCCCGACATGCCGAGCATGCGCATGCGCTTTTCCTTCGAGTCCACCGAGTCCGGGTCGCGGTTCACAAGCGTCACGTGGTTCACGTCGCTCGAAAGCATGGAGCAGCTGGTACAGATGGGCATGATCGAGGGTACGCGTTCGGCCATGTCGCAAATCGACGATGTGCTCACCGACCTCAAAACGTTTGCGAACGAACTGCCGACCACGGCACAACTCCTGAGCGATACGCAGGTGCGCGTGAGCCGTGTCATACGCGGCACCGCCGACCAGGTATGGCGAGCGCACCACGAGCCAGCGCTCATGCAGCAGTGGCTGCTAGGCCCCGACGGATGGACCATGCCGGTGTGCCAGGTGGCTGCCCGCGTAAGTGAGCGCTATCGCTACGAATGGGCCTCCGCCGATGGTTCTCAGCGGTTCGGCTTCGAAGGGGAACTTCTCGAATCGTCGGCGCCGACGCGCGCCGTGACCACGGAGCAGATGATCGGCACCGACGGTCCGGCCACGCGCAATGAACTCACGCTCACCACTGTGCAAGGGGGCACCTTGCTCAGTATCGTGATCACGTATCCCAACAAGGAACTGCGTGATATGATCCTTGGCACGGGTATGACGTTGGGCATGGAAGCCAGCTACGCTCGACTCGAGCACGACGTGCTGACGAGCTGAACCACCACAGTGCAGGACCGGTACATCTCGACATGCAGAACGGAAAAGGACGAGATGTGCCGGGGCTGGTGGTCATCGGGGGGCACATCAATGGCCTCGGGTTGGTTCGTGCGCTAAGGGCGCGAGGGGTGCGAACCGCCGTGGTCAGCACCGCGCCGTACGACCTCGCGCACCGTTCGCGAGCTGTCAGCAGTTGGGACACCGCAGCCAATCTCGAATCAACTCCGGGCAGGCTGCTCGAAACCCTCGAGCGGCGTGCGCGAGACTGGGCCGGCTGGGCCTTGCTCCCCAGCAACGACGGCGCGCTGCTCGCCATCGAGCACGGCCGGGAATGGTTGACGGCGCGACACCCACTGCTCGCACCCGATGCTGGATTGATTCCTCGCGTGCTCGACAAATCGGTCATGCGCGAGATCGCGGCGCGCGCGGGCCTCTCGCTCCCCCAACACTTTGGCATGGCGACGACCGAGAACCCGCAGCTCGAACGGGTGACATTTCCCGCCGTGGTGAAGCCGCTGCAATCACAGCCGTTCGGTCAGCTCTTTGGTTGCAAACTGTTCGTCGTGCATGACCGGGCTGCACTTGGCCTGGCGGTACGTCGCGTGCAGCAGGCGGCTGTGCCCTGCACCATCGATGCATGGATTGACGGCGGCGACGACCGCATCGTGGCGGGGGCCGTGTATTTTGGCCGCGATGGGTCGGTCTCACCGGCGGTATTCGCGCGCAAACTGCGGCAGGGTCCGCCCTTTGCTGGTGTCGCGCGCGTGGCCGAATTGGCAACCGAGGCCGTGTTGCCAGCGTCTGAGGCCAATCAGTTGCGCGAGGGCATGGCGGAGATGTTGCGACCACTCGGTTTCCATGGTGTCGCCGATGCCGAGTTCAAGCGCGATGAGCGTACAGGGGCGTGGCGATTCATCGAAGTGAACTGCCGATCCGTTCTGTACAACAGTCTGCTGCAACGCGGCGGGTTCGATATCGCGGGATTGAGCTGGTCAGAACTGACGACCGGGCGCATCCCCCCGGTGGTACCCACCGGCTGGCCCGGCGTGTGGATGAACGCACACGCCGACCTGCTCTATTCCATTGCGTATCGCCGCCAGGATCCCATGTCTCTCCACCGCTTCCTCGCGCCGTACAGGCGCCCCATTCTCGACGCGGTGTGGTCACTTCGCGATCCGCTCCCGAGCCTCACGCAATGGACCCATACCGCCGGTCGCGCAGCACGGGCGATGGTGGCCCGAGACCGGACGTCGGACTCGAAATAGTCGACACCCGAGCGTACTTTGGCGCAGTTCACTCGTTCCTGCCCCCAACCCACGCCTCCGATGTCGCAGAAGACAGCCCACGACTTCGATCAGGACCTGCTCATCCTGTTCGACGCCTACGTTCACGGCGGCATCGACCGTCGCACCTTTCTCGACCGCGCGTCGAAGTACGCCGTCGGCGGTGTCACAGCCGTGATGTTGCTCGAGCAACTCAGCCCGAAGTTCCTCGCCGCACAGCAGGTCAAGCCGGAAGATGCGCGCATCGAGCAGCAGTACATCGAGTATCCGTCGCCGAACGGCTACGGCACCATGCGTGGCTATCTCACGCGGCCAGCCGGCGCCGCGGCCAAGGCGCCGGGCGTGCTCGTCATCCATGAAAACCGCGGGCTCAATCCGCACATCGAAGACATCACGCGACGTCTGGCGGTCGATGGCTTTGTGGCCTTTGCCCCCGACGCCCTTTTTCCGCTGGGCGGCTACCCCGGCGACGAAGACAAGGCTCGCGAGCTGTTCCCCAAACTCGAGCAGGGCAAGACGCGTCAGGACTTCATCGCGGCGGCTGCGTTTCTCAAGTCACGCCCCGAGTGCACCGGCAAGATCGGAGCCGTGGGTTTCTGCTACGGCGGCGGCATGGTGAACTACCTGGCCACACAGCTCGGCACCGACCTTTCAGCCGGCGTGGCGTACTACGGCTCGTCGCCCGACGCTGCCGATGTCCCGAAAATCAAAGCGCCGCTGCTCATTCAGTCGGCGGAAAACGATGCGCGCATCAACGCCAGCTGGCCGGCCTTCGAGGAGGCGCTCAAGGCCGCCGGTGCCCGCTACGAGCGTCATCTCTACCCGGGCACGCAACACGGTTTCAACAACGACACCACGCCACGCTACGATGCCGCGGCGGCGAAGCTGTCGTGGGATCGCACGCTGGCATTTTTCCGACAGCACGTGCGCTGACGCAGCGGTTACAGTCGGACGACGCCGCGAAACCCACGGGCAGCGTAGTACGACTGCGCACCGTTGTGATAGGTGAACACGCGATTGTAGCGTCGATCACCGAAGATGGCCCCGCCGAGTGTGCGTACCTCGGCGGGTGTGGCAAGCCAACTCGACGTCTTGAGGTCAAATGCCCCGTAGCGCTGCAACACGCCGTATTCGGTTTCGGTGAGCAGCGAAACCCCCCTCTCGGCGGCCATCTCCTCCGCGCTGCCAGCCGGCGCGTTCTCTTTGCGGGAGGTGCGCGCCTCCCGGTCGTAGCAGAGACTGCGACGACCTGTCGGGCTCTCCGTGGCGCAGTCCACGAATGACACGACGCCGGCCTCGAGCGGGATGACATCCGGCTCGCCGCCCGACTCCTCCATGCCGTGCAGTGCCGCCAGCGCCGATGGCGTGTGCTGCAACGCCGTCGCGACGGTCTGCCACGCCAGGTCGGGATGACGCGCGGTATGTTTCTCAAAGCGAGCCTGCAAGGTGTGCAGCAACGCCTTTTGTTCGGCAGCAGTCATGGTTTGGTAGGAAACGGCAGGAGAAAAGCGGCGCTATGGATTCTTGCGGTACACGGTGCGCAGAATCTGCCCCTCGCTGTCGAGGTCCATGTTGATCTGCCTCCCGTCCCACGTGGCCGGCGCCGTCGTGCCATCGGTCATCTTGAGCGACACCGTGCCCACGTTCTGCGTCCATGTGCCACGCAAGGTATCCTGAAACGTGGACGCGAATCCGGCCACGGTTTCTATTGTGGTTTGCGCGAGCACAAACTGTCCATCAGTCTGTAGAGCGAGCGTGCTGGCGGTGAAGTCGAGCTTGAAGCCGCTGTCGTTGTACAGGGTGAACGGCAACTGTTGCGTATTCACTGTGACCAGCGCGAATGTACCGGCAGCGGGATCGCTGGCGCTCGGTGCTTTGGGGCCAGTGGCACCATCTCCACACGCGGCAAGTGCCGCCAGCATTGCACTGCTTCCCGCGCGTGTCAGCGTACGCCGTAACGAACTGCCGCAACCGTGCGTCCAACGACTGTCCTTCACGCCGACACCGACCATGATCCGACTTCGCTCTTCGCGCGCCGCGCTGCTGGCACCCGTAGCCTCGCTTGCAATCATGGCCGCCCTCGCTGCCTGTGGCGGCGACGGTGGGTCCACCAATCCGGGTACCAACACGCCCGACACGCTCGACGTGTTCACGCCAGGCAACATCTTTTCCCCGACGACTGCTGAAATCCGCGTGGGTGGAACCATTCGCTGGCGCATTTCGGAAGCCAACGATGGCACCGGGCATAACGTGATCTTCGCCGGCACCGCTGCGGGTACACCGGCCGACATCCCCGTGGTGAAAGGCGTCACCGTGCTGCGCACGTTCAATCGCACTGGCACCTTTCCGTATGCCTGCACGGTACATCCCGGCATGAACGGCGACGTGATCGTGCGCTGATGTGAGTCTGCGGTCACCGTGTGACTCCGTGAAACGTCGGTGTCCACCCTGGAAACACGTAGCCGATGTTGGTGTTCTCCAGTCGACGCTGCACGATCTCCGCCAGCACGTCACGATAGTCCAACGTGACCCGCAAGTCGCGACGATCTTCGAGCTGTGCGACTTCAAGCCCCGGCCAGCCGGCGGTGAACACCCGCCCACCGGCAATGCCTCGGCCCATGGCGAACATCACGGTGCCGCGGCCATGATCGGTACCCGCACTGCCATTCTCGCCGGCGTTGCGCCCGAACTCCGACACCGCCACCGTGCTCACCGGGTAGCCGGTATCCATCACGTCGGCCCAGAACGCACCGAGTGCTTGAGCAAAGCCCTGCATGGCGGTGGCCATCTGACCACCGTTCGGATCCTGTGAGGCATGCGTATCCCACCCGCCAATATCAATCGATGCGGCCTCGATGCCGATATCCGACTTGATGAGCGCGGCAATTGAGCGCAGCCCACGGCCAAACGACGTGTTCGGATACACCGCGCCATTGGCGGGCGCGTACGCGCCGATGTTGAGTCGCGAGAGCAAATCGATGGTGCCCACGGCATCGAGCGCCGCCGCACGCAGCGGATTCACGCTGCCTTCATAGTTCGAGCGCAGCATATTCATGCGCGCCGCACGGGTGCTGCTCGACCCGCCTATGCCGTAGTTGGCCGGATCGGCAATGGGGAGCGTCTGCGGCCCACCCACCAAAGTCTTGGCGAGCCCCGAGGCCAGTCCGATACCGCGCAGCACGGGCGACGGATGCACCGGCGGCACCGACGCGAGATGTCGTCCGAGCCATCCGGTGGTAAGATCGGGGTCGACCGGCTTCCCAACCTCCATGTAGCGCTGGGCGTCGAAGTGCGATCGACTGTTGTTGGTCTTCTGCCCCACCGCATGCATCACGAGCAGATCACCGGCGCGATATGCCGGCAACAGTCCCTGCATCGCCGGCGGAAACGCGAAGCGGTTGTCGAGGGCAATGGCCCGGTTGGCCGCGAGCGAATCGGGTGCGGGAGTGCGAATGGTAGGCCGTAGCGAGTAGTAACGGGCCTCTGTGTGCGGGATGACCATCGCCAACCCGTCGACACCGCCACGCATGAACACCGACACCATGACATCACGAGTGGCCGAGTAGTGATTGGCCAGGGTGACACGTGGAAGCCATTCAGGAAACACCACCGCAGCCGCCGACAACGTGGCCGATGTGGCGAGGAATTGGCGCCGCGAGAGATCCTGATACTCGGAGCAGCCGCTGTCGTGCGAGTGAGCGTGATCGGTCATGCGCAGGCTCCCGGGTTCAGTACCATTGGAATTCGTGACTGCTCATGGCCAGCGCGATCGTTTCGCGCATGCGCGTTTCGTTGAAGGTGCCGCCGGTGAGAAACACGCGCAGCTGTTCGCGAGTGGCCGGCGCCAGCTCTCCACCGAAAAAGTCGGCGTTGAGTTTGTCGAGCGCCGCCTCAGAGGTGCCCGCCAGATACGGTGCCACATTCACGCGAACCGTCGTAGCGGAATTGCTCGCCGCGAGCGATGTGGCGTAGGCCCATCGCGGCGTAATGTTGCCGACCCAGTATTCCATAAGGTCGGGAAATCCGTCCGGGGTCTCCCACAGGAAGAGTGGCTGACCGAGCGAACCGACCGTATTCACCGAGTTGGTGATGTTCGTAATGATCGCGGTGGTGCCGCGCAGTCCCGACGCCACATAGTGGAACGGTCGTTTGAGCTTGAGAGGAGCCTGCGCCAGCCAGCCCTCGTTGAGGGTGGCGCGGACCATGCGCTTGATGTCGCCCTTGGTGGCGCGGTACGCCCCAGCGACGGCATCGACCTGCGTCGCGGTCGGCTCGGGTGTCACGAACCACTTGAGCAACTTGGTCGCCAGGAAGCGACCGGTGCTGGGGTGATTGAGCAGTACCTCGAGCATCTGCTCGCCTTCCTTCACGCCCTCGGCGCCGATACTTGGCGAAGTGGCTGGGATAGTCACGCCCAGCACCGTCTTCGTCCCGAAGTCGTGACGCGATGCGTTGAACGAGAACGCGCCGGCACCGGTAATCGTCCAACCGGTGAACACGCGCGCCAACTCGTCCACATCCTGTTGCGTGTAGCCCCCGTCTACGCCGAGGGTATGCAGCTCCATGAGTTCCCGCACGTAGTTCTGATTGGGCGCCCCGGCACGACTGAGATTCTGATCGAGATAGGCGAGCATCGCCGGGCTGTGCGCGCTGGCTTTGAGCAAGTCACCAAACTTGCCAAGCGCGTGCTTGCGAATGACCTCACGGTCGTCGATGACCTTGAGGTAGCCCACCTTTTCGATATCAATGCTGAAGTGATCGGTCCAGAACTCCACCATGCGCTCGTACAGTTGGCGCTTGGTGAACACCGCACGGTACAACGTGGCCTGCTGCAGCTCGCTGCGCAGGGTGCCCGCGTTGACCAGGGCGAGATCACCGGCTGAACGCGCCAGATTGGGCCAGCGGGCCGCAACGTCGGTGTCGAGCGAGGCATCGTCAATCCGGGTGTAGTTCACCTGATCATTGAGCCAGCGCTGGTAGCCCTGCGTGCGCACATCGGCCACATCGACCGCACGGGGCCCGTACGTGGCACGCCGCACCAATCGCATGCGCGGATCGGTCCAAGGAGCCAGAGGCGGCACCTTGGCGTGTGCCGCTCCGTTCGTCGAAACGGCAGGGGCCGGTGGCGCGGCGGCAGGTTTGCTCGCCTTCCGGCGGGTAACTATCCGCAGGAAGTCGCGGCGTGACTCCGGTTTTCCCAGATCCTGTGGTCCAACCTGCTGCATACCTGTCTCTCCGCTCGAGTCGTCCGGTCGACGTCGCTTCCACCCAAGACGTTAACGTCGGCGAAGAGTCACGTCACGTGACGGGTATCACTTCAGGGGTTTCGCCCATCACGGCGTGTGGAAAGGCTGGTGCCCCGCGACGGGCCCGCACGGCGACTGGTAGTCGCCCGCCGTCCGGCGGGGTAGACTTGGCACATGAGGCTCACGCCGCTTCCACCCTGCCGCCGACTGGCATCCTTTCGCGCCCGTCGGGCATTTACGCTGATCGAAATTCTGGTGGTGATCGCCGTGATTGCGATCCTCGCCTCGCTGGTGGCACCGAACGTGTTCCAGCACGTGGGAACCGCGCGTACCACCACGGCTCGCTCTCAGCTCGAAATGCTGGCTACAGCGCTCGATGCATACCGTCTTGATACCGGCCGCTATCCCACAACCGAACAAGGGCTGACGGCACTGGTGGAAGCGCCAACGGTTGATGCCACCTCGAATTGGCGCGGGCCGTATTTGCGTCGTGCCGTTCCGCTCGATCCGTGGGGAACGCCATACGTGTACCGGTCGCCGGGCGAGAAGAACGAGGGCGGCTTCGACCTGCTGTCGTACGGCGCTGATGGCCGTGCCGGCGGCGACGGTGACAACGCCGACATTCTCGGCTGGCAGTAGGCGCGCCCGTGCCCGACTTTTCCTTCGAGGCCGTCGATTCACACGGCGCACGCACGAGCGGACGCGAGGATGCGGCCGATGCGCAGCAGCTCGCCCGATCGTTGGAGCGTCGCGGGCTCTACCTGCTCGAGGCCAACGAAGCAAACACACATCGCCTACAGCGCGCTGGGTTCACGCGTCGCCGCGAACGCATCGAATTCACACGGGCCATGGCAGCGCTGCTGCCGGCCGGCTTGCCACTCGCCCGCGCGCTCGAAAGTGCAGCCGCCTTGACCTCGGGCGCCGTGCGTACGGCGGTCGACGAGGCGCGTACGCGGGTCGTACGCGGCGAGCCACTCGCAGTATCGTTGGGCGCCTCCCCCGGTGTATTCCCGCCGCTGTACGTGGGCATTGTGCATGCGGGAGAACGACGCAGCGATCTGGCCTCAGCGTTCGCCCAACTGGCGGCACAACTCGAGCGCGAAGACCAACTGCGCGGCCGTCTGCTTTCTGCGCTGCTGTACCCCGCTCTCTTGGCTGTCGCCGGTGCGCTGGCCATTGCAGTGCTCATGCTGGTCGTACTCCCACAGTTCACGGCGCTGCTCGACGATGCGGGGGCTGCGCTCCCCGTCAGCACACAGCTGCTCGTATCCAGTTCGAAATGGGTCACGCGTGTGTGGCCCGCGTTGGTGGCCATGCCGTTGCTCGCCACCGTGGGCGTCGTGCTCGCGCGGCGCACCGACGTCGGACAGCAACGCCTCGCCGAGCTGTTGCTCGCGATGCCCGTATTGGGGGCGCTGCGCCGTCAGGTACTGGCTGCCCGCTTTGCCCGGCTACTCAGCACCCTACTCGGTGGAGGCGCTCCACTGTACGGTGCACTGGGCGACGTCGTGGCATCGCTCGACGACCCGGTTGCACGATCGGTGGCCACCGACATTCGTCGAAGTGTGAAAGAGGGTGTGGCGCTACACATGGCTATTGCCGAACACTCGCTCTTTCCCTCGCTCCTGGCTCAGCTGGTGGCCGTTGGCGAGGAGTCATCTCGTCTCCGCGAGTTCTTGGTCAAGGCGGCCGACATACTCGACGAGCGCGCCGAGCGAGCAGCGCAGCGCGCCGCCACGTTGGCCGAACCCACGCTCATCGTGGTGTTCGGAGCCATGGTCGCCCTGATCGCCTTCGCGCTGCTGCAAGCGATCTACAGCGTGAATGCGGGGTCGTTCGCCCGATGATCATCCAAGCAAACCGACGACTCCGCCGTGGGTTCACGTTGCTCGAAACCGCGATTGTTCTCGCCATCACGGTCATCGGGGGACTGCTGGTACTACCCCAATGGAACGCCGCGCGCTCGGTGCCAGCTGGTGCGACGGCGTCGGCGGGTTCGAGCGAAGCGCCTGGCGAGAGTCTCGTCGGCGCGCTGCTCGAAGCCCGCGAGCGCGCAATTCTCCGTCGGCAGGTGGTCACGGTTCGCTTGAACCGCGAGTTGGCACTGGTCCGCATGGATACAACGGGGGGCAACGGCACGGGACTCTGGGTTGAGCAGCCGCTGCTGCTTGGAGATGGTGCCACACTCGAAACGCGCGAGCCTATCACCCTCGTCGAATTCCATCCGTCGGGATCGGCCATATCGGACGCGCTGCCCATCCGTTCGCGTGCAGGTTGGAGCGCGATCATCATCGATGCGTGGACTGGCGAAGTGCGGCTGGAGGGTGCGCATGCGGCTCGCTAGCTGCCGAACACGCGCAAGCGCCGTTGCGCCCCACCGAACGCTTCGTCACGGGGTCTCACTCTTGGAGGCCGTGGCGGCCTTGGCCATAGTGGGTACCACCAGCGCCGGCGTTCTCGCCGCCGTTGGCGCTGGCACGAGGACGGCGGAACGTGCCCGACATGCGCATGAGGCAGAGTCGCTGGCCCTCGAGTTGTACGCCCGACTCGCCGTCCAGTCGGAGAATGCATTGCGTGCGCTCCCCGACTCCCTCGCCGCAGGTCGCTTTCTTGCGCCATTCGACAGCTACACGTGGCGCGCCCGTGTACGCCCCGATGCGGCATCGCGAGGCCTCTATGAGGTGCAAATCGACATCGATTGGCCTTCGGGCTCGCAACCGTTGCGCACGGCCTTCTATCGGCGGCCCACTGCCATCGCGACGGAAGTGCCATGAACCGCCGCAACGGAACTACGGTTCTTGAACTTGTAGTGGCCCTCGTGGTTACAGCGGCGGTGGCAGGTATCGGTGCCGGTGCGTTCCAGCAGATCATCGATCGGCGACGCGACGTGCTCGAAGCTACACGCGAAACGGAGCGTGCCGCGGCACTACGGGCACTGTTGCGCGACTGGACAGCGGCAGGTGAAATCGAAACACCTGCCGTCACGCAACGGATCGCGCCCGACGACGCCACCGCCATTGGCGACGCCTTGTACTTCACCACCACCGCACTCACTCCCGCACGCGTCGCCGACGCACGCTACCGCCTGTACGTCGACAACGATGATCGCACGGACGAACGCGGACTCACCCTCGCCTACCGCACGAGCCCGAACGCCTCGTGGCAACGGAGACAGCTCGACGCATCGATAGAGGCGCTGCACGTTGAGTATCTCGACCAGGCCTCACGCCGCTGGGTTGCAGCCGAAGCAGCCGAGTCGATCGCGGCTCTCGCGGTACGACTCACCTTCGCTGCCGATGCGCACGATCGCGCAGCACTCTGGCAGTTGCCGCTCACCTTTCCGTTCACTTCCGCCATCGGCCTGCCTGGTAGCCAGCCATGACGAGGAATCGGCACTCGGGCTTTCTAGCTGACGCGGCATTCGCGCCCCCCCACGCAACCACCAACCGGCGCGGCGTGGCACTGCTGGCAGCACTCTGGTTGGTAGTCATCATTGCTTCCGCCGGGTTGCAGTTCTCTCTGGTCGCTCGCGAGCGGCGCGCCCTTGGCGTTACGGCATCTGATCGCACCCGCGACCGCGCAGCACTGACAGGTGCGCTCGCTCACGTACAAGCACGCCTCGATGGCCAGCGGCGCCCGCAGGCAGCCGAGCGACAGGCAGGCTTGGCTCAACGCATGGGAGTGGTGAGCGACTCCTGGAGCAACCTCGACGCCCTCTTCCCCGATGCAATCGCCGTGGGTGAAACCCGCGTTGCGGTTCGTGGCGTCGATTTGGGCACCGTTGTCAACGTGAATACGGCGAGTGAGCAAACACTCGCCGTGCTATTCGAGGCGGTACTGCGCGACGCGGAGGTGGCCACCCAGCTGGCGCAGCGCATTCTCGACTGGCGTGACGCAGACACATTGGCCCGCGCGAACGGCGCCGAGGGAGTGGACTATCGACGTGCGCAACGCACGGTTCTCCCAACCAACGGCAACGTGCGCACCATCGGCGAGCTCGCGCAGGTGCTGGGCATGACCCCGGACCTGCTCGAGCGCCTGAATCCGTACCTCACAACGGCCGGCACTGCGAGCCGGGTCAACATCAATGCAGCGCCCGAACCTGTACTGCGCACGATTCCCGGTATGACACCACCGCTGCTCGCCGCCATCCTTGCACTTCGCAGTGGTGGGCGTCGGGTGGAATCGGTACCGGCACTTCTTACGGCGGTACGCGGCGCCGCCCGCGGTGACGCCGCCTCCGGCTTGTATATGTCTCAAGTTCGCGATCTGACCGAGGCCGTGACGCTCGAAACGGGCGAGATTGAATTCAACCTCATGGTGCTTGACCCGGGCAGCATACAGCCGGCGAACTTGTCCGCCACTGTAGTGCGGCACACTGACGGCTCTGCGGTGGTGCGGCGGATGCAATGGTAACGCCGCGCACCAGTCGCACGACACCACTCGGCGTAGCAATCTCGGGCACTGAGATCGTGATCGTTTCGGCAGAGGGCGACATTCTGTGGCGGGGCGGCCTCGGCCCCAGCGAACCTTCCGCTGCGTCACTGACAGCCGCGGCACTTGGCGCGAGCCTTCGCGATGCCATTCGCGCGGTGAGGGAGCGCGCCGTGGCACGCTCTCAAGCGGCAGGCACCCAAGGTCTGCGCATCGCCCTCCTTGCTCCGTTAGTCGACGTTCGCATGGTTGCGCTGCCACCAGTCAGCGATGACGATGCGCGACGCCTGCTTCTCCAGTCCGCCTCCCGATACTTCCTCGGCGTGGCCGCGCCGCTAGCTGTCGGTGTCGGACCAGCCGACAAGCCGTCCGAACCCGGCGCCATGCCTATGCGTGTCGCCTGTGCCGTGGCGGCTGACGTGATCGAGGCGCTGCAATCCGCGGCCAGCGACACAGGCTGTCGCCTCGAATTGGTGGTGCCAGCGTTGGCTGCGTGGTGTCGGAGTGTAACATCAGACGGCATACTGATCGTGAACCACCGGGATTCACGCGAAGTGGTCGAGGTTGCCATGGGAGTGCCGCGCACGGTACGCCGCTTCTCTGTACAGGAGGAGGCGACCGCAAGTGCGGAGGCGCTGACTCGCGCGGCGCAACGTGGAGGCGCAGGACTGCGGCGCATCGACGATCCGCTGGTCGCCGCGGCAAAGGCGCTGAGTGGCACTGACGGCTCGGCACCTGCCATGCAGTTTGCTCTCGGCCCCGTCTCGAGTAGTCGGCGCGCACCGCGCAGCACCGACAGCGTTCGGCGCCAACGTGTGCTCATCGGCCTTGGCGTAATTGTATTGGCAGCGACTCCGCTTGCCTTCGAGTGGAGTGCCCGGCGACAGCTCGCGGCGGTACAGGCCGCGCGTGCTGCCTTGGGCGCGCCCTTGGCAAAGTCGGCTCCGCTTCGGCTCCTGCAGGAGCGGTTGCAGATCATAACCGCGAGCGACTCGACCGTGCAGCCAGTCTCACCAACGCTCGCGGCGTTATCGGACGCGCTGCCTGACGATGCCTGGGTCGCGCGCCTGCGCCTGCGCGGAGACAGCCTGATGGTCGAAGCGCGCGCCCAGAGCGCCGCCAGCACTCTCGAGGCACTCGCCGACGCTCCATTGCTTGGAGCGTTCACCATGTCGGCACCGGTGCGACGTGAGTCATCTCGAGATGGCGAGCCAATCGACCGGTTCGAGTTCGCCTTCAGTCGCCTACCTGTCGGTCAGACAGTGCGAGCGCGTCAACCATGAGCCTCGTGTCTGTTTCGGCCCGGGATGCGCGGGCCTTGTGGTTCGGGGGGCTCGTGGTACTCGTGGCCTTCACTGTCGCCTGGGTTGTGCGCCCGTCGCTGCAGCGACATGAACTCATCGCCGATCAGCTGGCGGCCGAGCAGGCGCTGCTCGATCGAGAGCGTGCATCACTGGCCGCGACTGGAACATCGGGCACGGCCTCTGACAGGCAAGACTCGATGGCCGCGCAAATCGCAGAACGCGCGTTCTCCGGCGCCGACGCGACGATTGCCTCGGCAGCGCTCGTCGAGTACGTATCGGCGATTGCCCGCGAGAACGATATCTGGCTCCAACTCACGGAAACAAGAGCCCCAGTTGCCGGTCGCGCCGGCATGTACGCCCTCCGTACCGAACTGCGAGGTGTGGGTGACGTAAGCGGGTTGATGCGTTTCCTGCATGTACTCGAGGTGGGCCCCAAGCGCGTTCGGCTCGAACAACTCGACGTATCGAGTGCACCTGCGGCTGGTGACGACGGCACGGCACCGCTGGCCCTTACGGCTACCATTGTCGGCCACGGCGTGTTGACTGAGCGTGGTTCACGACTCCCGACGAGGGAGATAGCTACGGCGGCGGTCTCGGCTGGTGCGGCGACCGAAATCGACCGGCTGGTCGAGCGTGACCTCTTCTCGGCCGAGCGTCGCGCGCCCGCCGTACCCTTCCGCGTCGTGTCTCGCAACTCTTCGTCGTCAGTGACAGAAGCCGCCAGCGCTCTTGCCGATGCCGATGACGACGCGCCCGAACTACCTACGGTTCACGGTACCGCGGTCGACGCCAGCGGCAGCGGGTTTGCCATGGCCACGTTGAGTGGGGGGCCGACTGTCGTTATTCGAGTCGGCGACTTGCTCGGTCCCTATCGAGTGCTGTCTATCGAGCGCGCCCGCGTGCTGTTCCGCGACGCTGCCGGTTTGCGCTACACTGTCGACGCCACCGCTTCTCCGGACGGAGCTGTTCCATGATGCCCAGGTACTCGCCACAGTCCACGGTTCCGCATCGCCTGCTCTTCGCTGCGGCGTTTTCGCTGATAGCGACCGGATTGAACCCGTCGCTCGGGGTGGCTCAACGTACGCCAACTCGTGATACCGCCATGGTGCGGCGTGCCCCGGATGGGCTGGTACTCGACTTCGTCGATCAGGACGTCTCGGTAGTGCTGCGTGCCATCGCCGAAGCCGGTGGGCTCAGCATCACGCTCAGCAACATGCCAGTGGAGCGGGTAACGTTGCGGCTGCAGGCGCCTCTCACGCGCGACGCTGCGCTCGACGCATTGCGCGCTGTCGCCGAGGGTAACGATATCGCCATGCAGGAAGGCGCGGCCGTCGTGCGGTTCGTGGGACCGGCCAGGCAGGTTTCAGGAGCGCGAGGCAGCGAGCGCCAACTCGGGCTCTATACGCTCCGGCTACGGCACACCAACGCGTCGGCGATTGCGCCCATGCTCATGAATGTGTTGACTGGCAACGGAGGCACGGGGAGTGGGGGTCGCACCTCACCGTCGGCCATCGGCCGTATTCAAGGTATTCAGCGTGGTCCCGGCGGTATTGCGCCCGCAGCACCGGCCGATGCGACCGCTGCGAGCGTGCGTAGCGGTACCGACCTGGCCGCACCGATGGTGCTGCGCGATGCGGCCGGAGCGGTGGTTGGGCAACAGGTGTTGGGCGCGTTGAGCAGCGGGTCATTCTCCGATATCCGCATCGTCGCTGATGACGCCACGAATTCCCTCATCGTGCGTGCCACAGCAGAAGACTTTCAAGCCGTGCAGCAACTGGTGCAGACACTCGACCTGCGACCGCTGCAGGTGCTCATCGAGGTGACCATTGCCCAGGTGGAGCGCAGTGGCGACCTCTCGCTCGGGGTATCTGGCGTAGCCACGCGCAACCGCGGTGCGGCGGCCGGCGACACGGTGGGACGGCTGCCTGGCGCCGGCACGCCGCGCGACTTCGTGGCCATGATTACCGGCGGACGCGGCACCGTGAACTTTGATCTGGCCATCAATGCCTTGCAGACCCGAGGGAATGTGCGTCTGCTCGCGCTACCGGTACTGATTGCCCAGAACAATCGCGAAGCCGTGCTCAACGTGGGCTCCAGCGTGCCCTTCGTGCAGGTCTCGCAGACCGGCGGTTTCGATCCGCTGGCACGCGTGCAAACGGTGCAATACCTACCCGTAGGCAAGCAGCTTACCATTACCCCCACCATCAACGCCGACGGGTACGTCAACATGGACGTCGTGCAGACCAATGACGACGTAACCAGCAACCTGCTGTTCGACGCCCCCATCATCAATCAGCGGCAGGCGCAGACGTCAGTGTTCGTGCGCGATGGGCAAACCACAGTCATCGGTGGACTCTCGGACAACACCGAAGATGTGTCCACGTCGGGCGTGCCGTTCCTGAGTCGACTGCCGTTCATCGGCGCACTGTTCGGCAACACGAAACGCAGCACGCGCACCACCGAACTGTTCCTGTTCCTCACACCGCACATCGTGTCGAGCGACGAAGACGTCGACCGGCTGCGTGAACAAGTGCGGAATGGCACGCCGTTGCTCCGCGATGTGCCGGTGGAGGGGCGACTCAAGGTACGCACCGACAGCACCGGGCGCCGCGTTCCCGTGCGCCCCGACAGTAGCAGAAGGAACTGATCGTGGTCACGCCTGAGGCGAATGCCACCGGCATGACCGAGCGCCCCGCCATCGAGCTCGAAACGATCGAGCGCTTCGGGGACGCGTTGCCTGCTGAGTGGCTCGAGCAGCAGGGGCTGTTGCCGTTGCGTGTCGCAGACGGTGGCGTGGAGGTGGCCACGTGGCTTGCCGCGCCGCAACCGTTGGCGCTCGACGAGTTGGCGCTGCGGTTTGGCGTGCGCCCGGTGCTGCTGCGCTACCCGGAGAGCGCGGTGCGGAGCGCCATTCGTCGGTTGTATGCGCAGTCGTCGAGTACCGCCCAAGGCTTCATCGCCGGCCTCGCCACGAAGCCTGGTTCCGCGCGAACGAGCGAATTGGCACTCGACGACCTCGTGCACCTGGCTAATGAAGCCCCGGTTGTGCGACTCGTGAACCTGCTCATTCTCGAAGCGCTCGAAGCGCGTGCGAGCGATGTGCACCTCGAGCACTTTGCCGACGGCATGCGGGTGCGATATCGCATCGATGGTGTGCTGCAACCGGCACCGGCCCCGCCGCTGCACTTGTCGGCCGCCATCGTAAGCCGGCTCAAGATCATGGCTGACCTCGATATCGCCGAGCGTCGACTGCCGCAGGATGGCCGCATTCGGTTGCGCCTGCAGGATCGCATGGTCGATGTGCGCATCGCGACAGCTCCCACGTTGCACGGGGAAAGCGTCGTATTGCGTTTGCTCGATCGCGAGCGGGGCCGCCGGTCGCTTGCCGACATGGGCATGGGGCCGGCCATGCTGTCACAGTTCAACAGTGTCATTGCGCGCACACACGGCATCGTGTTGGTCACGGGCCCAACCGGCTCCGGCAAAACCACCACGCTCTATGGGGCCATCGAGTCGTTGCGCACCGGTCGCGAGAAGATCCTCACCGTCGAGGACCCTATCGAGTACGAGCTCGCCGGCGTGCCCCAGGTGCCTGTAAACGAGAAGGTGGGGGTGACGTTCGCGTCGGCGCTGCGTGCGCTGCTGCGGCAGGATCCTGATATCCTGCTGGTGGGCGAAATCCGCGATGAGGAAACAGCACAGGTTGCCACCCAGGCTGCGCTCACCGGGCATCTGGTGCTCAGCACCTTGCACACCAACGACGCGCCCAGCGCCATCACGCGCTTGCTCGACCTAGGGGTTCCGCCCTACCTGGTGGCGAGTACGGTCGAGGCGGTGCTGGCACAGCGGCTCGTGCGGGTGCTGTGCACGTACTGCCGCGAGGAGTATGTACCGGAACCCGCACAGCGCCGCCGACTCGGTGAAGATGCCGCGGCCCCAACGCGCGCGTGGCGAGCAACGGGATGCGGCCATTGCCGCGACACCGGGTATCGCGGACGCCAGGGCATCTTCGAGTTGCTCGTCATGAGCGACGAGTTGCGTGAACTCACGCAGACTCGTGCCAGTGGCGACCGCCTGCGCGCCGCCGCGCTGCGCGACGGCATGCACACGCTGCGTGACGACGCGTTGCGACTGGTCGCCGAAGGCATCACCTCACTCGACGAGGTGCTGCGGGTTACAGGGAACTGACGCCACAAGGTGGTGCCATTCGGCAGTAGTCCTCCAGAGCTCGCCGGCGCGATGCCAAGGCGTATTTTGAGGCCATGACCCATCTACTGGTTCGTACCGCCATGCTGGCCGCCCTCGCCCTTGGGGCGGTCGCGGTCCCGCAGCTACCCGTCTCCCTGAAGGCCGTCCAGCCGGGACTGTTTGCCGCGCCCAACAGCCTGGTGAATGCGCTTGCCGATGTCGACGGCGATGGCGATCTCGATCTGTTCGTGGGATTCAACGGCACGCCCAATCGTCTGTACCGCAACAACGCGGGCCAATTCACCGACGTGGCGGAGAACGCGGGCCTCGCTGACGCACGGGCCACCCGCGCCGCGGCCTTTGGCGACTGGGATGGCGACGGTGACGCCGACCTGCTCGTGGGCTTCGCTCCCGGTGCCGGTTCGGTGCTCACGCTGTACCGCAACGACCGTGGGCAATTCCGCGACGTCACCGACGCTACCGGATTGTCGCTCGACGCGGGCGCAGTACGCCAACCGGTATGGGTGGATGTCGACGGCGACGATGATCTCGATCTCTTTGTAGCCTTTCGCGACCGCGCCAACGCGCTGTATCGCAACGACAACGGGCACCTGCACGATGTGGCTGGCGAGGTTGGACTCGCTGACACACGTCGCAGCGTGGGCGCCGTGTGGGCCGATCTCGATGCCGACGGCGACCTCGATGTAGTCGTCGGGAACATGGACGGTGACGCCAACGGCGTGTTCCGCAACGACAACGGGCGCTTCACCGATGTCGCCGACGCCTGGAAGCTGGCGTGGGGAGGCCGCGCGCCGCGCGAGGCGACCAACGGCACTGTGCGCCCGTGCGTGGCCGATGTGAACGGCGACGGACGATTCGATATGGTGACCGCCAACTATGGCCCGCCGGGTCTCTTTCTGGCCAGTGACACCGGCTGGACCGATGCGAGCGCTGCCTGGGGTATTGCGGCCGATGGTCGATACGACAGCTGCGCCCTTGCCGACCTCGATCACGATGGGCAACTCGACCTGTACCTCAACGGCACGGTGACGCAGGGGCGAAACTGGCCCGACTATTTGTATCGTCAAACGAACAACCGGTTCACACCGATCATCCCGACGAATATCGCGGCCGTGGCGGCCGATCACGGCGTACAGTGGCACGACATCAACGGCGATGGCACTGCTGATCTGCTGCTGACCGGTCAGGGGCCACACCCAGTCTTTGCTAACCAGCTCCCCGACTCCTTGGCGCGTCGTTCGCTGCGCGTGCGCGTGCTCAACGTACGCGGACATGCCACGCGAGCAGGTGCCGAAGTGCGGGTATTTGCAGCCGGTACCCGCGAGCTACTCGCAACGGGGCTGGTCGATGCCGGTTCCGGCTACGACACCCAATCGGATGCACCGGTGCATCTGGGCCTGGCCCGAGGCGGCAGAGTCGATGTCGAGATCACGTGGCCCTCTCGCGGGGAGCGACGCATCACGGTGCGGCGCAACATCCCGGTGAACGGACGAGCGGTGGTGGAAGTGCGTACTGCGCGTTGACGGCATCACGGTCAGCCGCACGCAGCGCTACGTCTCTGCGCTCCGCTGCAGCACAGCCGAAATGGTGCTGAGCAGCGTGTCGGCGGTGAACGGTTTTGCCAAAAAATCCGTCACGCCGAGCCCGGCGGCCTTCGCCACACCGCCGTTGGCCCCCAGTCCGCTTACCGCCAGAATACGGGTGCGCGGCGCGCGATGCAGCAATGCCGCGATAAGCCCCGGCCCGTCGAGCCGCGGCATCATCATGTCGGTAAGTACCAGCGCCACCTCATCGGCGTGGGCACCGAACAGCGACAACGCCTCCTCGCCGTCGGCGGCCAGCAACACCCGGTAGCCGTAGGCCTCGAGCGTCTGTCGCGTAATGGCACGAATGGCAGCCTCGTCATCAACCACCAGTACCAACTCGCCATTGCCGCGCGGCATTTCGACTGTGGGCACCACCGTGGCGATGTCACTCGCGGTTCCCGTCAGCACCGGCAGGTACAGTCGGAATGTGGTGCCTTTTCCAACCTCGCTATACACGTTCACAAAACCGCCGTGGCTACGGACGATGGCCTGCACCGTCGCCAGTCCGAGACCGGTGCCCTGCCCGAACGGCTTGGTCGTGAAGAAGGGGTCGAAAATGCGATCGAGCACGGCGGGTGCAATGCCAATGCCGGTATCCGACACATCAATGCGCAGGAAGGGCCCCTCCACTCCGTCGGGAACCATCACGGCATAGTGGACGTCGAGCGTGATGGCGCGAGCCGCGACACGCAGTTGCCCACCAGCCGGCATCGCGTCACGAGCATTCACACAGAGATTGAGCAGCACCTGATGCAGTTGGGTCGCGTCACCACGAACCGGCGGCAAATCCGGTGGCACATCGACTTCCAGTGCAATGTGCCGAGGCAGGGTGTCATGCAGTAGTCGTTCGATGTCGCGCACCAGCTCGGCCAACTCCACCGGCACGCGTTCGCCTTCGACTCCGCGGGCAAAAGACAGCACTTGCTTCACGAGGTCGGCACCTCGGCGCGCACTCCCTTCGATGGTGCGCAGCAGCTCGCGCCCTTCGGCACTCGTGACTTCGTCGGCCAGCAGTTGGATCGACATCACGATCGGTGCCAGCATGTTGTTCAGGTCGTGCGCAATTCCGCCGGCGAGTGTGCCGATACTCTCCAACCGCTGCGCGCGCAGAAACTGCGCCTCCAGCTTCCGCTGCGCCGTGATATCCGTAAGAATCGCCAGCACCGCGAATGGCGCCTGCTGGGTGTCGCGCACCACCGACAAGCTCACCGAGAGCACCACTTCGTCTTCGCCCCTGGTGGTGCCACGCCACTCGCCACGCCACGCACCGCCCTCGGCGGTGCTCGCCGCGTGAAACGCCTCCGTAAACGCCACATGCTCCAGCAGCAGCACGTCGGGAAACGCGCGACCCAGCGCCTCCCCAGCCTGCCATCCGAAGCTGCGCGCAGCACCGCCGTTCCAGTAGGAAATTCGGCCATCCAACTCACAGACTACGATGGCATCGGTCGCGAGATCGAGCAGCGCGGCCTGCTTCCGCAATTGGTCATTCATGGCAAGCATCGCCTGCTCGGCTTCGCGCCGCACCGTGACATCATCTACGAGCACGAGACGGGCGGGGCGGCCCTCCCACGTCAGCTCGTGCGACGCGATTTCGACCTCGCGCATGCTTCCATCTTTCCAACGGTGCCGCCATCCGGCGGTACGCGCGAAGGCATCTCGTGTCGTGGCCACCGAACGCTCCACGCTAACCACATCCTCGGCCGGCCGAATGGCCCGTAAATCCATGGCGAGAAACTCCGCGCGCGACCAGCCATACGTCGCAACGGCCGCATCGTTCACGGCGAGGAAGCGGAGCGTCTCGAGGTCGTACACCCACATGGCCCGCGGGGCGCTTTCGAACAGCTCCTGCCAGTCCAATTTCCGAAGCGCTCCACCGTGAGATTCCTGCGACATCGCCGTTCTCCGGATGATTCGAGTTTTGGCGGTCGCCATGGTCGAGGGACGAATGGCGCCCGGTCATTCATTTCTCCTCCACTTGTACATGGAAAGTCGCGCGTGCACCAGAGGGAATTCGCAATCCGTCGACAATTTCCACCGCTCGACTTTACAGGGTGGTACCAGACGTGCACCATCCAGCATGACTCGGGTAGCCATCATCGGCGCGGGCCTGGCTGGCTTGCTCACGGCGCGCCTTCTGCACCGAGCTGGTGTCGACTGCCGCGTGTTCGAAGCGCGTAATCGCATCGGCGGACGCATGTTTACCGTCACCGCCACCGGTGAGCTTTCCCACAACGACGGCTTCGATCTCGGCCCCAGTTGGTTCTGGCCGCAGATGCAACCAGGCATGCTTGAACTGGTGCGCGAACTCGGCCTCTCTTCGTTTCCCCAGGCGAGTGACGGCGATGTGCTCTTCGAGCGGATGTCGCGTGAAGGAGCGCAGCGGTTTCAGGGTTACCCGCAGGAACCACAGAGCTTTCGGTTCACTGGCGGTGCCATGGCCTTGGCGCGAGCGCTTGCGGCTGACATTCCCCCGCAGAGTATCTACCTGAATGCCAAGGTTTCCGGCGCAACACTCTCCGACCGTGCAGTCACGCTGTCCATCACGCGCCCAGGAGAGTTCGCCCCCGAACCCGACGTTCACGCCGAGTTCGTCGTCGCCGCGTGTCCGCCACGGCTGCTGCAACACTCCGTCGGGTTCGAGCCTCGCCTCGACGAGGTGACGGCACAGCGGTGGCGCGACACGCCCACCTGGATGGCTCCACACGCGAAATTTGTGGCCGTGTACGACACGCCGTTCTGGCGCCACGCCGGTCTCAGCGGCACGGCGCAGAGCATGGTTGGCCCGATGCCGGAAATCCACGATGCCACAACGGCGTCCGGGCACGTCGCCCTCTTCGGATTCATCGGGGTGAGCGCTGAGCAGCGGGCGTTGCTCGGCGAGAGCGCGCTCCGTGACGCGTGTGTGGCGCAATTGGTTCGACTGTTTGGCGAACACGCCGCCGCGCCGCACGCCACATTGCTCAAAGACTGGGCCGCCGATGAACTGACAGCGACCGAACTCGATCAGGTGCCCGGCGGACACCCGGTGCCGAGCGCAACGCCGTGGGTAACCGGCCCGTGGGCTCATCGGTTGATTATGGCCGGCAGTGAAACCAGCCCGAGTGAACCCGGGTATCTCGCCGGGGCCGTCACCGCCGCGCAATTGGCGGCGGCGACAGTGCTTCAGCGCTTGCGTGCAGACGATGACGCGGCGGGGCGCTCCTGACACCGCCGCGCTAGCGAATCCGGTTCAGCCGCGCACGGCTGCCTCGATAGCGGCGATGTCGATCTTGCGCATGGTCATCATGGCATCGAAGGCCCGCTTGGCAACGCCCCGATCGGCGTGTGAGAACGCTTCGGTGTGCGGAAAGTTGGGCCCGCCATTGAGCCCGAGATTCAGACACCCGCCCGGGAGAAAAATCAGCGGTCGCCCGGGGTTACGCCGAACCAACCCCAGCCGCAAAATCCCATCGTGCGCTCAGAGACCTGCAACATCTGGCGCGTGTTGATCGCTCTCCCCCGTGCACACCGAGGAACAGGTTCGCATGCCCGCTTCGCTTCTGCGACGCGTTTCGGCCCTTGGAGGCCTCCTGCTCGTGGTTGCCTGCGGAGTTAGTCGCGCGCCCGACGCAGCCCCCGCGAACGATCCGCGCCCGAACATGGTCTTCGTCCTGCTCGACGACGCACGCTACGACGATCTCATCGATCATCCGTTCGCGCATCTCCCCAATCTTGCACAGTTGGCCGCCGAAGGAGCGTCGTTCCAACGTTTCTACACATCAGCGCCACTCTGCTCGCCCAGTCGAGCGGTGTTCATGACCGGTCAGTATCCGTATCGGAATGGCATCATCGACAACGGGGAACGGGCGCAGCGCAGCCATGAAATCGTCACCTTCCCCAAGTTGCTGCGCGACGCCGGCTACCGGACCGGATTCTTTGGCAAATGGCACATGGGACACGAAGACGATTCGCCACGACCAGGCTTCGATCGGTGGGTGAGCTTCGTCGGCCAGGGTGTGTATTTCAATCCCGAACTCAACATTGACGGTAAGCAGGAACAGGCGCGCGGCTACATGACGGATATTCTCACCACCCACGCGGTGAGGTTCATCGAGAGCGCGCCCGACAGTCAGCCGTTTCTCGTGGTCATGGCGCAGAAGGCAGTGCACCCGGAAATTCACCCCAACTTCGTACGCTCATTCCCACCGGCTCCCGGCGACGACACGCTGTACACTCACGCGGTCGTGCCGCACGGCCCCGCGTGGCGGGCACCGATTAACGGCAAGCCGGCCCTGCAGCGGCCGCACGATAGCACCGATCCGCGCAGCCCTGAAGGCGGCCTCCCCGACTCCGTCGTGAAGAACCGGTTGCGCATGCTCAGCGCCATCGACCGCAGCCTCGGCACCCTCATTGCCTCGCTGAAAGCGCGCGGCATTTACGACAAGACCGTGTTCATTGTGACCAGCGATCAGGGTTTCTTCTACGGAGAATTCGGGCTCGCTCAAGAGCGGCGTCTGGCCTACGAACCAAGCATCCACATTCCACTCATTGTGCGGTATCCGCGGCTGGTGAAAGCCGGTGCCGCCCCCCGCACCCTGTCGAGTAATGTCGATCTGGCGCCGACGCTCCTCGAACTGGGCCAAGCGCCCATCCCCACGGACATGCACGGACGATCGTTGTTGCCAGCGTTGGCAGACAACGCCGCGGCCATACGGCAGGATCTGCTCATCGAGTACTACTCCGACACGGAGTTTCCGCGACTCAAGGGAATGGGCTACAAAGCCGTGCGAACCGATCGCTACAAGTTCGTTCGCTACGAAGAACTTCAGGGCATGAACGAGCTCTACGACCTGCAGAATGACCCGCACGAACTCGACAACCTGCTGCCCAACCGGGCACCGGCCGGTGTCGTCAACGACCTGCAGGCGCGACTCGACCGGCTGCTCACGCGGAAGCCGTGAACGCCGAGCCCACATGCCTCAGCCCCCGACACGGTCGGAGCCGATGAGTCGCAGCCTGCGTCCACTTCTTGGGCACGTGTTGGTGTACGGCGTGGTGGGCGCGCTACTCACCCTCGCGTTGCAGCTCATCGAGTATCGCTGGCTGGTCCTCCGCCACTCGTTCGAGATCTATGGCGCACTGGTGGCCGCGATCTTCGCGGCCCTGGGCATATGGGCGGGCCGCAAGTTCACGCGCCGGAAAACGGAAATCGTGGAGACGCGCATCGAGACGGTGGTCATTCGCGAAGTCCCTGTGGAAGTACCGGTGGGAGTGCCGGTACCGGCGACCGCCTCCGCGATGTTCGTTCGGGACGACGCTCAGGTCGCGGCACTCGGCCTGACGCCGCGCGAACTCGACATTCTCGCCGCCATCGCCGATGGGCTGAGCAATCGCGAAATTGGCGAGCGCCTGTTCGTGAGCGAAAATACGGTGAAGACCCACTCGGGCCGCGTCTTCGACAAACTCGATGTCCAACGCCGCACCCAAGCGGTACAGCGAGCGCGCGAGCTTCGTATCATTCCGTAAAGGAGAATGACTTGCCGGGCAGTCATTCTGACCGCCTTTCGCGATTAGAGCTCCGACTTTCGTATGATTTTCCGCCCAGATCGCCAAAATCACCCATTCGGGTGACGCGCCGTCTGCCTCCCGCTGCCTAGGATCGGGGAACCTCGACCTCGGAGACACACATGCAAGGCCGCACCATCAATATCGTGCTCAAGAGCGGGCTCATCGCCGGCGCCATCATGGGCAGCATGTTCCTCGTGACCTACCCGTTCCGCGACCAGATCGGGTTCGGTGCGCTGGGCATGGCCATCGGCTACACGAGCATGGTGCTCGCGTTTTTCATGATCCACGTTGGCACCCGCAGCTTTCGCGACACCGTGGCTGGCGGCCAGGTGTCGTACGGCCAGGCGCTCAAGGTGGCGCTGCTCATCGCTCTGGTCGCCACGGTCGTGTATATCGTGATCTGGGAACTCGTGTATTTCACGTTGCTTCCGGATTTCATGGTGGAGTACGGCCGTCACGCGGTCGATGAAGCGCGCGCTGCCGGCAAGAGCGCCGCCGATTTGGAAGCCATGCAACGCGACATGGCGCAGTTCGCGGAGTCGTACAAAAACCCGCTGGTGGTGGCCGCCTACACCTTTCTCGAGCCGCTGCCCGTCGCCCTGCCCTTTTCGTTCGTCAGCGCGTGGCTGGTGAGTCGCCAGCCCACGCGGGCCGCGGCGCGCGCCTGACCGACGCGCGTCGTCCTTAACGACAAAGCGCGGTTTGTCGTCCCTGTGGGCATGACCACGCATTCATCTTCCGGGCCGGGCCGCACGATTCCGGCCGATGCGCGCCACTGGTTTGGTATCCGCGCGCGTGCCTACGCCTTGGGTGCCCTGCTCCTTTCGGTATTCACCGCTGCGACGCCGGCCGATGCTCAGCGTCGCCCCATCCGCGATCGTGCGCGCGATGGTACGGCGCGGCGCGGTGAGGCACCAGCCGCTCAAGATCGGCAGTCGGTGCAGGTTGGCGGCCGCAGCCGCACCTTCATTCTCCGCGTCCCGGAAACAGTCGCGCGCGGCACACCGCTTCCGCTCGTCATCGTTTTGCACGGTGGTGGCGGCAATGCCGACAATGCCGAACGCATGACGGGCTTCACGGCGCTGGTCGAGCGCGAAGAGATACTCGTTGCATACCCTGACGGGTCAGGCCGCCAGCAGCGGAACATGCTGCTCACCTGGAACGCCGATCATTGCTGCGCCTACGCCATGCAGAACAAGGTCGACGACGTGGCCTTCATTGATGCGCTCATCACGCAGGTGGCCCGCACCTACTCGGTCGATCCGCAGCGCGTGTACGTGACAGGCATGTCCAACGGGGCCATGATGTCGCACCGACTGGGGCGTGAACTGTCGCATCGCATTGCGGCTATTGCCCCTGTGGTCGGTGCCGTATTCGGTGATGAAGCCGTGGCTTCTTCGCCGGTTTCAGCCATCATGATCAATGGCCTCAAAGACGAGTCGGTGCCCGCAAATGGCGGCTCACCGGGCGGTCTCGCGAAGAGCCAGTGGGACGGCACGCCGACCCTACCCAACGTCGATCAGGGGAATTATTGGGCGCGCTCGAACGGCTGCACCACTACCCCCTCCAGCAGCGAGCAACGGCAGATTATAAGTTGGCGCTGGAGTTGCCCGCCTGGTCTCGCGGTGGAGGTGCACCAAGTGCGCAACGGTGGTCATGCGTGGCCCGGTGGCAAGGCCGGCAGCAAACGTGGGGACCGCCCGAGCAACGTCATGGATGCCACTGAGATCATCTGGGCCTTCTTCAAGGCACACCCGAAGCAGACGCGTTGACCGTTGGCACGGTGCGCCTTGCGCGCACCGTGCCGATCACTGCAGGCGGAACAGGTAACTCACCTTGGCGAAGAACACGTCGGCCGATCGCCGCAGTGAGCGTGGCCCGTTGGGCTCGTCGGCTCGCAACTGATCGCCATAGCCTACGTACACCACAGTTCCGGGCGACGGCAGATACGAGAACAGCACATCGAGTCGTGCCCGCGTGCGGCGATGTGCCTCGGCTCGGCTTAGTGACCCATCGCTCTGACGCAGGTACACGGGCAATTCGGTGCGCGAATCGTCGCGCAGCGAGTCCTGCTCGACGACGGAATGTTCGCCGATCACCCGCACGAAGACCTGTCGACTGATCTGATACTCAGCGCGTACGCGCGGCGTGTTCCGCGACAGTACCAGCGAACCGTCGGTCTTGCGGTGGAACGTTTCGTAGGCCCAGGTTCCCGACACGCGCAACTGTTCAGTGGGGCGCAGCGTGAGGGACTGATTGAACAGGTATACGTGCGCGGAACTCCACTCGGGGAAATTCTCGTCCTGCCCCCACACGAGAAACGTACTGGCACTGAAGCGCTTGAACTCTGGCGTGCCGATGCTCACCACCCAGTCGAAGTTGGGCAGCCGTGCCGTACCCGTGTAGGCCAAGGTATCCACGCGCCCTGAGCCTGCAGTTCGCAGCAACGCGTAGTTGCTGTACAAGTCCCGATCGAAACCGAACTCCTCACGCAACCACTGCAACCCGACTTGCCACCCACCGCGGAAGCGCGTGTTGGCGCGCAGGTGCAATTGGGCATCCTGCGCGGCTCGCCGATTCACGAAGTCGGCGTATTGATATCGACCGAGTACAAACACTTCGGGACTGAACGCCTCTACCAAGGCGCCGGGTGCCCCAAACATGTTCCAGCGATGTGTTGCCGACAGATTCGCGATACCGGGGCGAGCAATGAAGCCACTTTGCGCATCGAAGTCACGAGAGATGCCGTTGAGCGCGTAACGCGCATAGAAAGCGCGACCGTTCCGCACTGCTGACAGGTCCCAGAGCGGCGCAGCGCTGGAAGCGGTCGCAGTGCGCGTGTAGCTGCGTGCAGCTTGCGCTTGCACACTGTACACGCCGCGCACGAGGCGGCCGTCTACACCTATCACGCGGTTCGATGCGCTGCCTTCCGTACGGTCGGTGTACACCATGCCGATGCGGCTTTGCGCGCCGACGTCCCGCTGCAGGCGCACAATGCCAAAGATCGGTGCTTCCCGCCCCGACGCCGAGGCATCACGACTGTCTACAGCACTCAACACACCAATGTCGAACCCGCGCTGCTTGCCGGTGAGCTTGGTGGCAAAGGTGGGCTGCGAAATGCGCCGTGTGTAGATGAGCCGATTCGGTACGGCAAACTGTTCCTGGCTTTCCAGAAAGAACGGCCGCCGTTCGGCAAAGAACACGGCCACGCGTGGGTCGGGCGAAAACTGTGTCGCGTCGGCCTCAACCTGCGAGAAATCCGGATTGGCGGTGCCCGACAACGTGAGGTTGCTGGTAATCCCCCATCGAGCACTACCTCCAATTTCCGGACGCTCTGTGCGATAGCCCCACGCAGGCGTAGTGGCGCCAGGACCGCCAAACGCACTCGACGTAATCGTGGGGATGAGATCGACTGTCACACCGCGCTGCAGTTCCTTGAGGCCCACCAGCGTCCCCGACTGCGCCAGGAAACTGGAGCTGGCACGTTTGGTGGCGGTCCACGTCTGCTCGTGACCACTTGACTGAACCGTGCGCACCACGTTGAGCTGCCACGTGTGCACATCGACGTTTCGGTACCGCAAACTCTTGAAGGGAATGGCGATTTCCACTTCGTAGCCGGTCGCGGTGACGCGCCCCTTGGAACGCCACACATAATCCGGCGCGAGGTCGGAATTCTCGCGCGCCTTGGCGGTTGTGCCCGAGAACCCGCCACCACTCACAGCGCCGGTCTCGGTAAGTACGCCGTCGCTTTGGATGCCGAACGGATTGACAGCGAACACCAGTGCTTGCCGACTGTCGTTGTACGTACCGAGAAACAGCTGAATGTTGTCGTCTTGTGCGATGCGATCACGGTCGGCGAGCGTGGCGCGCACGGTCCCGGGCGCTGCGAAGGCCCGCACGCCAACGTGCAAGGCGGTTCCGCTGTACCACACCAACACCTCCGTGCTGTCCTGCGCCGGCACCCCGTCGGCGGGGAAAAACTGCGAAAATCCGGTCAGCGTGGCGGCTGTGGTCCACTCGGGCTCGTCGAGCACGCCATCAACCGTTGGTGCCTTTTCCGCTCGCGGAATGGCCACCACCGTCTTGCCAAGCCGACCGTCATACACGGGGCCGGGCTCTATCAGCAAGAGCGGCGCAGCAAGCAGCGAGAGCAGGAGGGGCACGTGAGGTGGGGCTGAGGCGAAAGGGGGGGCCACTCCGCTACGCAGCAGTTGCCCGCAGCGTTTCAGCGGCCGTTGGGGGGTACGCTGAGATTGTCCATATCAGACATGATGAGCCAGCGTCCACTCTGATCTCGCCGCAGGGTGAGCGTGAACTTTCCCACGTCTCCCCTGCGCTCACCGTAACCGTACGCGCCGATAATGTAGCCCACGGTATCGGCCGTTGCGGCCGCCAGCGCCCTCAGCCGAAGCGGCGCCGAGCCCTGGCCGGCGTAGGCGCGCTGTATGGCGGCACGCCCGCGTACTGGCGCTTGCCCACCCTGCAGTACGAATCCATCGTTGGCGAAGAGGGCGGCTAGTGCGGCGGCGTCTCCTTGCCGCCACGCCGCTTCGTAGTCGCGCAAAACGCGATCGAGGGCAGGCGGCAGCGTGATGGAAGGGAGTGCCGTGCTGGGTGTGACCGATGGCGCGGAGGCAGGCTGCTGTGCGCTGAGCGATTGGCGGGCTACAAGCAACACTGCTGCGGCGACAACCACCGGCGCCTTGATGTACAGGGGCATATCGTGAGCCTACCCCATTGGTCAGAATCCGACAAGAGTTCACGGCGGCGGTGTCAGACGGACGACCCACATGGCGATTGGCGGCCAACCCAGCTGCGCCGTAGCTTCGCCATCAATGACCGGGGTGCCCCGACGGCTGTGACTCTTCTTCCCTGCCTCCTCATGCGTACCGCTCCGCCGCGGCTCATTGCCGCCCTTGTCCTGTCGCTCAGCGGTGCCGTGGTGCCACTCCCTGGCCATGCCCAGCCGGCGTCATCAACCCAGAGAACCGACTACCAAACCGACTTCCCGGCAGCGGAACTCGTGGCGCGACGTGCCCGGGTCTACGACGCCATCGGCGCACAGGGCATCGCCATCGTGCAGGGCGCGTCCGGCCTCCCGGGCTTCAGCGTCTTCCGGCAATCAAACGACTTTTACTACCTCAGCGGCATTGAGTCGGCGCATGCCTATCTGCTGCTCAACGGACGTTCGCGTACCACCACGCTGAACCTCCCGCATCGCGACGAAGCGCGCGAGCGAAATGAGGGCAAGATTCTCGCTGTAGAAGACAGCGTACAATTGGTGGCACTCACCGGTGTCGAACGCGTTCGTGGCCTCGATGGCTTGGCGGCCGATCTCGTGGGCGCCGATCTCATACGCCCGCCAGCTATGACGGTGTTCACACCGCTCGCCCCCATGGAAACGGGTAACGACAGCCGCGATGAGCTGCTCGCTGGCCAAATGCGCGCCGCGAGCGACCCGTGGGATGGACGCCCATCGCGTGAAGCGCACTTCGTCCGACTGCTACACGAGCGTTTTCCGCAATTCACCGTGCGGGATTTGTCCCCTACGTTCGACGCCATGCGGGTCATCAAAAGCCAATCGGAAATCGCACTCATTCGTCGAGCCACCGAATTGGCGGGATATGGCATCATCGAAGCCATGCGCTCCACGCGTCCCGGTGTATACGAGTACCAGCTGGATGCGGCCGCCAAGTATGTGTTTCACGTGAACGGCGCGCGCGGTGACGGCTACGCCAGCATCATCGGTGGTGGCACCAATGCCTTCATGGGCCACTATTTCCGCAAGAGCGATCTGCTGCGAGACGGCGACCTCGTGCTCATGGACTACGCCCCCGATTACCGCTACTACACCAGCGATGTCACGCGCATCTGGCCGGTGAATGGCACGTTCACTGCGGCGCAGCGGGCGCTGTACGAATTCATCGTGGCCTATCGAGATGCGCTGCTCCGGCACATCAAGCCGGGCGTCACCGCCGACGATGTGCTCGACCGCGCCGCCGCTGACATGCGGCAGTACCTCGTGGGCAAGACCTTCGCCTCACCCGCTCATCTGCGCGCCGTGCAGCAGGGGCTGCAGTTCCGCGGCCATTTCCAGCACCCGGTGGGCATGGCCGTGCACGATGTGGGGCGCGTACGGGGCGTGAAGCTGGAAGCCGGCATGGTGTTCACCATCGACCCCATGATCTGGATTCCCGAAGAGCGGCTTTACATCCGCATTGAAGACGTCGCCCTGGTGACCGCCACCGGCGTCGAGAATCTCAGTGGCTTCGTGCCCAGTAGCGTCGACGACGTGCAGCGTACCATCGCCGAGCCGGGCGTGGTCCAGTGGCGACCACCTACGTCCGCAGGAACCACCACCGGAGGAACCGGCAAATGATTGCCGCCCTGACTCTCGTGATGCAGTCCTTGGCAGCAAAGGCCGCACTGATGGGCGTGTTTGCGGTGACACATTCGCCGCTGCCCGACCGTCGCGACACCTACCCCAAGAACCCCAACATCGACGCGCTCAACTACGCGTTCCGCATCGAGCTTTCCGATAGCAGCGACGCCATTACAGGCGAGCTCGCCCTCGATGTGCGATTCCTCGCCGCCACCGTGCCAGCACTTCGGCTCGATCTGGTGAACCGAGGCCCGGCGCTGGCCGGCAAAGGCATGACCGTCGCTGGTGTCACCATCGACGGAGCGGCTGTGCCCTTCACGCACGCCGATGACGAGTTGCGGATTCCGCTGCCAACAGCGCCGCGCCCGCAGCAGCGTTCGCGCGTTGTAGTCCGATACAGCGGCAGCCCCTCGCTTGGGCTGCACATTGGCCGCAATAAACACGGCGACCGCACCTTCTTCAGCGACAACTGGCCAAATAGGGCGCGGCACTGGCTGCCCACCATCGATCATCCGTATGACAAGGCGACCAACGAATTTATCGTCACGGCGCCGAGCCACTACCAGGTGGTCTCGAATGGTCTGCAGGTGGAAAGCACGGATCTATCAGGCGCTCGCCGACGCACGCATTGGCGCAACTCCGTGCCCATTGCTCCGTGGCTGTACGTGCTGGGCGTCGCGCGCTTCGCCGTGCAGCAGGTCGATCGTTTCGACGGCAAGGCCATCGAAACCTGGGTGTACACGCAGGACCGTGACGCCGGCTTCTTCGACTTTGCGGTGCCGACCAAGAGCGTGCTGGCGTTCTACACTGACTACGTGGGGCCGTTTGCCTACGAGCGGCTTGCCAACATCCAATCGAACAGCGTCAGCGGCGGCATGGAGGCCGCGTCGGCTATTCTGTACCACGAAAGTTCGGTCACGGGCACACGCAGCGAACGGTGGCGCAACGTGGTCATCCATGAAATCGCGCACCAGTGGTTCGGCAATGCCGTGACCGAACGTGACTGGGATGATGTGTGGCTCAGCGAAGGGTTCGCCACCTACTTCACGCTCCTGTACATCGAACATGCCTACGGTCGCGAAGAATTTCTCCGGGGACTCGCGTCCAGTCAGCGCAAGGCAGCTGGCGCTACAACCCAACCGCCAAGGTCGTGGAAATCTCGCTCGAACAAATGCAAGCCGACGGGTCACTGTTCACCATGCCAATCGAAGTGGCGGTGCGCCTGTCCGGCCAGGCCGCGCCAGTCGTTCACCGGCTCGAGCTCAACGCAAAGCGCCACGCGTTTACGATTGCTGCACCAACGCCGCCTGCTGACGTAGAGCTCGACCCGAACCGTTGGGTGCTCATGAAGAGCCGATCCGAGCGGCAGCGCTAGACGCAGCCAACCTGCGCTCAGTCGCGGGCCGATGGCTTCAGAAACGACACCCCGTCCATGGCGTTGGCGACCGCGGTTGGAGCCGCCACGCGCAAATGTTGCAGAATGGACGGGGCGATATCCACGATGTTTGCCGCGCCACTGGTAAATCGCGATGTGAGTTCGCGTCGGTTGGTGGCAATCCACGTGGTGCGCTCGCGCTCGGATTGCCCACCGTGTCCCTTGCCGGTGCGGGCATCGCGACCGTGGTCGGTGGTCACCACAATCATCCACCGCTCGCCCAACGCCTCACGCTGTTTCACCGCTGCCCAAACGCGACCCACCATGGCATCGGCGCGGCGCACGGCAGCATCCATGGCTTCACCATCGCCGAATGCGTGGCCTGCGTCGTCGGTATGCTGCAGATATACCCAGCTCAGATCCGGTCCCTTCTCCGCGATATACTCGGCCGCTTCGCGAGACACACGCTCGTCGATCGCCAACACCCACGCATGTGCCGCATCGTGTGGATAGGCTACGGTATCCAGTTCAAATCCGTCTACAGCGTGATCGAGACGGATATTGCCGGCGTCGGCACGCCCCTCCCCAATGAGCACCGTGCGATTGTCCAGCCACGTGGAAAAGATCGCCGTGCGCCGTGTCGAGTCGGCCACTTCGACAATGCGGAACAGGTTCCAATAGGCATAGTTGGGCGACTGGTTGCTGTTGCCGCGCACATTGTGCTTGTACGCCCAGGTGCCGGTGATGAGGCTCATGTATCCCGGCGCCGATACAGTAGGCGTTTCCGTAGGCCCACCAATGGTGCCGCCCACGTGGGCACGTGCGTAGCCTCCGGCGGCGGCAATGGCATCGATAGCTGGCGTGGGTACGCGCTCGACGACATCCGCCGGTATCCCATCAAGAATGATGAACACGGCCTTTCGGGCCGGTTTGGAACCGCGGGCTTTCGGGAGGGCGCAGGCGGTCACCAGAAACGACAACAAACCAACGATGGGTAGGACTCGACGGAGGAGAGGCATGCGATACGATGGCCAACGGCGGCCGCATGAGCAACCGGATGCAGCGCGTTGCGCGTCTTCGCGTGTCAGGCGATAGCTTGGGGCCATGAACGACATCCGACTGCTCCTGCTCGCCGCCATCGTCGGGCTCGCGGCTCTATTCGTATGGCGCTGGTGGCGGTCGGTCGATCGCCACTCCCACGAGCCGCTGCGCCCCACCGTGGTGCAGCTGGTTATTGGGTTCTTCGTCAGCTTTTTCGACACCCTCGGTATCGGATCGCTCGCCACCACCACCACGGTGTTCAAGGCGCTGCGCATGGTACCCGACGAGCGACTGCCCGGTACCATGATTGTGGGGCTTACGTTGGCCGTCGTCACGCAGGCGCTCATCTTCATCTCGACCATCCAGATCGACACCACGCTGCTCGTGCTCATGATCGGCACAGCGCTGGCGGGCGGCTGGCTTGGTGCCGGGATCGTTTCCCGCCTACCTCGCCGGCCTATACAGATCGGCATGGGGGTGGCGCTCATTCTCGCCGCGCTGTTCATGACGGTGGCGCAACTGAACAAGATGCCGGTGGGCGGCACCGCCCTCTCGCTCGACGGCGGTGCCCTATGGCTCGCCCTAGGCGTGAATTTCGTGTTGGGTGCCCTCATCATGCTCGGCATCGGCAACTACGGCCCGACGTTCGTTCTGCTCAGCGCCCTCGGCATGGACCCACGCGCGGCCTTTCCCATCATGATGGGGAGCGGGGCCTTCGCCGCCCTGCTGGGATGCCTCGAGTTTGTGAAGCGACGCAACCAGGTGAACCAGCCGGCGCTGGGCTTGGCCATTGGCGGCATCCCCGGCGTGCTGGTGGCCGCCCTTCTGGTGACGTCGCTCCCCATCGAACTGCTGCGGTGGCTGGTAATCGCGGTGGTGATCTACGCCGCGTTTACCATGTTGCGTGGTGCCACGCAGCCGGCTGCCGAGGATGCTCCCGACAGCCCACGCTGACTATGCCTTGAGAATGCCGATCACTTTGTCGTACGTGGTCTTCTCTCGCGAGTGCGACACGGCGAAGGTGTTCACCAGCGAGTTCACCCAAGGGTCGCCAACGCTGCGGATGTCAAAGCCGGCATCCTGGATGTATTGCGCACCCCACGGCTTCAGATTGTCGAGAAAGCGGACACCCGCCTGGAACGACTCCGTTGAAATCTCCGCGCCGTTGTTGAACATGGTCAGGTAGCGCATCTTGTCGCCGCAAATTCCCGTATTGAGCGTCAGAACGGCAATGAGGGGAATGTTCAGTGCGTACGAGCGATACCAGTCGGCGAACGCGAACGGATGCTTGTGAATGGAGTCGGCCGACTTCGAGTTCTCGTAGTACTCGCGCGCCATCGCGCAGAACTTGTTGAAGCGGATGGTTTCAGCGAGGCGCCACACGAACTTCACCAGCAACTCGATGGCGGAGATGATGAGGTTCACCAGCCCGCCGGCACCGAAGGCCGTGATGTCCATGGCCAGCGCGCCTGCGCCCTTGAGCATGTCGTACAGCCCGGAGAACACCGCGACGTTCATGGCGCGCGTAATGGAGTCGACCACGGTGGTAGGATGCCCCTGCGCGACTTCGACATCGCGCCCCTCCTTCCATGTTTTGAAGCGCGTGTAGCTCGCATCGAGCGTGGTCGCGCACGACTTCACGATGTCGAGACCGGAACCCACGAATGGTGCGGCCTTCGACGCAACCAGGCTCACCAGCGCCTTCACAAGCTGCTTGATGGTGCCTGCCGCATCCTCGATAGTACCGAACTTCTTCTGCAACAGTTGCTTGACTTTCTCAACAAACGAGTCGAACAGCGCCTCGAGCTTGACCCGGATGGATTCGAGCGTGGGGTTGGTCAGTGCGCGTGACGCACTGGAGGCGGCGAGGAGTCCGGTGGAGGTTACCACCGCCGGCTTGGGTGTAAGGTCGATGCTTGGGGCCTGACCTACAGGCAAGTTCACATTCTTCACCGCCACCTGCTTCACGAACCCGCGCTCGAACTGATCCAGCTTGCCGTCGATCTTGCTCTGCGCCGCGCTGTACCCCTTTTGCCCCTTCCCGAAAACATCCTGCACCGTGTCACTCGCGCCACCCACATCGAGCCCTTGACCAGCAAGATCCAGCCCGCCCTCGAGGAGCATCTTGAACAGTCCCGGCGTCACATTGAGGCGGCTGAACAGGTACAACACCCCAAGCCGGGCGTTGAGTAGTTCTTCGTGCATGTAGTCGGGCGCGGTGCCGCGGCTGAACGCACTCTCTTCGTTGGCGCCTCCCACCATGGCCGCCAGCTTCTCCATGGCGCGACTTCCGTTGCGCTTCGACTTGAGCCACTCGTCACCGGGGCCCTGCGTGCGCTTCCACGCGTTGAAGGCGTTGGCGAGAGCGGTCTTGGCCGTGGCCTTGGCAGCGTCGCCCTTGGCGTTCTCGAACGCCTGAAAAGCATCACCCACGGCCTTGAGTTCATCACTGCGCCCCGTGGTGAACACCGAGCCGGTACCCGACTTCCAATCCTTGAACGTGATCATCGTGTAGTCTCGTATGTAAGGCGCTTAGTGTCCCAGCCCGAAGGTGCAACTCACCTCTGTCATGTTCGGCCACAGCTCGCCGTACGCCAGAATGGCCGTCGCCGAAAAGCGTTTCCGCTTGGTCGCATCATCGTCTTTCATGATGTATTCACCCTCGCCGAGCTTGAACCCGGAGATCTTGGGCACCCGCTTGATGTTGAAGGTGACGTCCGTATACACCTGATAGAAGAACGTCCATCCTGCCGCCGTACGGCGACCAACAACCAGCGCGTTGGGCGGACTCGCGCGATTCTTCAAGCCCTCGATGGTCTCGGCGGTAGGCACGCACATGTAGCGGTAGTGTCCAATGCGCCGTTCCTCTCGCTTGGCTTTGCCGAACTGCCCTTCACTGGCATTGCCCGCCGCCACCATCACGGCATTGTAGTTCTTCATGGTGGAGGCGCCAGCGCCGCCCGTGGCCGTCTGATCGTAGAAGCCAAACTGCGTGCGGTTCAGCGGAACGTTGGCCGCATTTCCACCCGCCGCGCCTTCGGCCGCAGCGAATCGTTGCTGCAGCTTGAAGAGGCGCAGGTTGATCTTCTGTTCGCGCGCAATCCACTTCTGCGCCGCATCATCGTTCTTCACGTCGATCACGTTCGAGTGCGACGCGTAAGGCGATACTGCCGTGCCGCTCACCTCCACCGTACAGCCGTTTTGCGTCGCCGTCATCGCGTACGCCACGTTGTGCCCGTCGGTGCCATGCGCGGGCAGTTTGATGCCGCGTGCACTCCCGCCCTCGTATGGGATGAGATATACCGGAAGTCCACCTGGCGCGTACGGAGCCAACGTTACGGTGACCTGTGGTCGCGAAAAGTCGAGCATGTCGGCATTTTCGGCGGCACGGGTTTCCGCAAATGAGGCCGAGAAGATTGGGGCATTGAGACTCACACCAGCCTTGGCAGCGACACCGGGCGCTTTCTGGGTGGATTGCGCGCCCTGCGCCACAATCGACGCGCCAACCGTGCCGCCACCCACGAGGTTCTGAATGGCACCTCCGTTTACCATAGTGGCGTGGTCGCGGAAGAACTTCAAAATGTCGTGTTCAAACTCGTCGCGGAGAGGCATGACGCGTTGGGGGCAAGGAGGGCGAGGCGCAGTACACGGCGGCCATACGGCCCCAAGGAGAATCTGCGCCCACGAGCGCGTTTGCGAGCGAATCAGGCGATGTCGTAAATGACGTTTTTCTCACTTTGCTCCCAATTCGTGCACTCCGTATGCCAGAGCTCGCCATCTACATCGTGTGACTTGAAGCCCCGCCACGTTGCCCGACGACGATCAGACCCGCACGACCGGCACCGGCTGAGGGACTCCCGAGGCATCGAGTTCGTACGCGTAGGCCTCTTTGAGTTTCACGTTCCCACTGTCGGTATACACGAAGAGGCGTTTGCCATCAGTGCGCGTTTTCACGATGCCGTACGCGGTACGGCTGAACCCGAAGAAGGCTCCACGCTTCGCGGCCTTCTTGGCGTCCGTGTGCCGTACAGTCCCTTCGGTCTTGAAGAACGCTACTAACTCCGTCACGAAAATGAGTGGCTCGGGCACCCGCGAGTATTTGCCCAACGCTCCCATGAGCGTGGCACGCGGATGGATGTACTCCTTGGCCTCATTCTCGTCACCGCTCGATACGATGCTCACCACAGGCGCTACAGCCGCGAGCATTCCCGCGGAGAAATCAGCCGAGCCGTGATGCGGCACCTTGAAGACATCGCTGCGCAAATTGAGTCGCCCGGCGTTGTGCTCGCGGGTAAGGAAGCGACTGGCCTCGTCGTTGAGATCTCCGGTGAACAGGTAGCTGAAACCGCCGTACACCAGCCGGAACACGATGGAGTGACCGTTGATGGTGTGCGACGCCGAATGTCCCTTGAATCCATTGCCATCGAGGCTGAGCGACTCGTGGCCGGTTCGTGGCCCCTTGGGCGGATCACCGAGAAAGCGCAGCGCCGGTTTACCTGCCACGGTCTCGACTAGTGGCCCGAGTACTTCGATCCGCATCTCTTCGGTGTTGAAGAAATCGAACGCATCGTCATCGCCAAACTGCAGTCGGCGAAACTCGATCTTGCTGCGTTTGTTGTATTCCGCGAGCGCCCCCTTCCACTTCACGAACGGCTCGTTCATCTCGGTGTCCGGCACCTTGAGCAGATTCGACTCCAGACCCACGACATAGGTGGTACCATCGACCTTCTTGGTTGGCCCGAGCAACTCGAGATCGGGCACGCGCTTCTTGTTCACCGTGCCCGCACGCTTCACAATGCCGTTGTGATAGTAGCGTTTGGGCTGAATGAACAAGCGCTTGCGCAGCGTGGTGTTCTGCTCCGATTCGAGAATCTCCGGCAACCCCTTGAAGTGGTCGGCATCACCGTGCGTCACAAGAATGCAGTCAATCTCTTTGGGCTTCGCGGCAGTTGTGCCTCGGAACCGGCCGGCCAGATAGCGCGCGAACAGTTGATTGTCACCACCATCAACAAGGATGACCTTGCCATCGGGCGACTCAATCACCGAACCGTCACCCTGCTGCACGTCCACGCAGTTCACCTTGAGTACGGTGTTCTGCCTGCGCGGCTTCACTGTGTCACGGGCCTTGATACCAGCCCGTTTGGTCGGTTCGATGTAGCCCGTTTCCTTCACCGGCAGAATGCTGCCATCGTCGAGCTCGTCGAAGTACACGAACTCCACCGTAAGTCGGGTGGCGCTTTCCCCAACCACCGTGACTTCGTCGCCCCACGCCAGTGTGCGCAGCAGCGTCTTGCGCTCGGGCTGCGCCCAGATGTCGAGCAGATCCACGTTTACCACACACTGCTTGCGCATTGGCGTACTCCAGTTGGGCCGAGCCTCGCGGTCGACACGGATAGACTGCAATGGTCGGGCAGCAAATTGGCAGCATCGGTCAATGGCGCGCGAGCGGCGTCAGCCGTAGCCTACGCGCTTCAGCGCCGTGTCTTGGCGGGGCTCGGTACCTCGAACAACTGCCGCTCCGGAGCATTGCTCAGCGGTGGCGGCGCCGGCGGCAATGCTCCGCGCGCGGCCATCGGGGTGAGCCACGACGACAACCACCAGCGATAGCGCTCGTCTCTGTGCAGTGCGAGAAAGCGCGGCCCGGCCCCCGTCATTGCCGATGCCGTAAATGGCAACATGGCGCTCTGGAGGTACGCACCCTGTTCGTCGTAGTAGTCGATGACGCGCCCAGCGCGATCGGAGCTGACACCAACCAGTACCACGAAGCCGCCATCTACCACAGCAGCATCGACCACGAATGGCTGCTGGATGGTGTCGGCACCCAAAGTCGCCGCCGGCTCGGTTATGCTACGCGGCTTCGCATTTCCGGGCATCTCCAGTCGGGTGACCCGCGGGTTGGCCACGGTGCCCTCGTGCTCTTCAGCGGTCACCACGTACACGTCGCGCGCACCAAGCAGCAGGCAGCGCCGCGCGTCTCCCGTACCGAAGCGCAGGCGCGCCGAGTGTTCGCTCGAAAGGCGATGCCGTCCCACCAAACGGTCATCGGCGGCGATGGCGGTAATGGTGTACGCCTCCAGCACATGGCGCTCACCAAGGTGCCGCACATGCAGCAGGGTGGCCGGCGAGACGGTGCACAACCGATGGCTTCCACCGCGCAGTAGCGGCAGGTCACGCCTGAACACGAAGCCGCCGATGGATTCGCGCATGAGTACGCTGCTGGCGCTGTCGATGATGTCGACCTGCCCCTCGTCGGTCACACGCGACAGTTCCACGGGCGCGACCAGATCGCGCGGCACATCGGCGTTGAGTACCGAGTCTATGCGGCCAGGGCGGGTGGACAGCAGCATGCCCTTACCATGCAGTTCGAACTGCGAGATGCGCGTGGGATACTCCTGCAACAGCGCCACCGTAGTGTGGCTGGCGCGGAACACCTTCGGCAGCATGGTGCTGTCGGTGTGACGCGTAATATCGGTGCGCCATTCTTCGCGCTTGGCCGGATATACGGTGCGCGCCGCCATCGCCGCGCGCACCGCCGGTTGCGCGTCGTCGGCCGTATCAACCTCGTCGGAGCCTGCGGCACAAGCGGTCCCAACGACGGCGAGCAACAGCGCGCGCGAAATGGCGCGCATTCGGCGCGATGTTACTTGCCGCACACGTTCCAGCGCACCACCGTCTCGTCGTTGCAGCGATACGTGCAGAAACCGCAATTGGACCCGCCAATGTTGCTGCACGCGCCGTAGCCGGGCACGCGCGCGAACTGTGGGCAGCCTCGCCGCAAGGTTGATTGCGAGATGGCCGGCGCGGCCAGCAGCAGCATGCCGAGCGGCGTGAGCCACCGCAGCCGCCGCGCGGTGCGAGTCAAGGGCGAACGGTAAGCCTGATCCTGCGCGATGCTGTGCATGGAGTATCACCGGTGGAGGTACATGCTACTGAACTACATCGCGGCCCGTACCGCAGCAAGCCACTGGCACGTACCGTTGCCACACGTCAGAACCTGGTACCCTGCAGAATGCCGTGCCTCGTGTCGCGATCGTACTTGGCCTGCTGCTGCTTGAGCTCTTCCAGCAGCGGCTCGGTCGTACGCCGCACCGTCTCGGCAATCGCGCTGCACGACTGGCTGGGAGTACGTTCGATGGCCCGCTGCACACGTCCGGCCCCTGCATAGGCCAACGCCCGGTGCCCCTGTTCGTGCGTCGCCAGCGCCTTCCGGAACCGGGACCAATCAGCCACCAGCTGCGAGTCGACACCCGGCGGCGGCGTCCACTCCGGAATGGTCACCGTGCCGTTGAGCGTGACCGTCGCACGATCGATCGAGCAGAGTCCGCGATCGTTCTTGGTGGTATACCGCCACGCGATGGTGTACCGGTAGTAGCCCGCGTAGCCTTTGGCCCCGGGTGTTTCGTCGGGCACGCGAATTTGCGGGCGCATGGTCGCCTTGTCAGCGCCAGTCACCGTGTATGTCTCCACCCGGTTCTGCGCCATCACCCCTACGGGCGCCCGGAGATTTTCCAATCCCTCGGGCGGCGGCGGCGAGCTGCAGGCACTGACCACGGTCGCGGTGAGCAGTGCGGACAAAAGTCGAACCATCGTGTTGCGTACTCCCGCCTACCAATCGGTGGGCTGGTAATCCTTGAGAAATTGTCCCCACCGATGCACACCGGTGTTGATGCCATCGAAGAGCGGGTCCACGATACGCGCCGCCCCATCGACGATATCGAGCGGCGGATGGAAACGATGGTTCACGACCTTCCGCGCCGCAAGTTCCGCCACGTCTTCGTCAGTGACCCAGCCGGTATCCACACTATTCATGTGAATGCCGTCCTGCTGGTAGTCGGCCGCCGACGTACGGGTCATCATGTTGAGCGCCGCCTTGGCCATGTTCGTATGCGGATGCCGCGTGGTCTTGTTGTTGCGATAGAACTGTCCTTCCATGGCCGACACGTTGACGATGTGCTTGTCACGGTTCTCGGTGCGCAGCATGAGCGATTTGAGCCGCGCATTGATGATGAACGGCGCGATGGCATTCACGAGCTGCACTTCCAGCAGTTCCACACTCGACACTTCGGCCAACAGCAGCCGCCACGAGTTGCGATCACGCAGATCGACCTGCTGCAAGTCCTGGTCGAGACGCCCCGCCGGAAACAGCGCCGTGGGCTCAACCATGTCCTCTGGCAGCAGCGGCACCTGCGACAGCGCAGCGGATTGGTGCAGCGCGGTCACCGGCAGCGTTGACGCATCCGGTGCCGCGGGCATCGTCGAGCCAGCGGTGAGTTCGCGCACTACCGGCGGCAAGCTCGCCAGTGGCGCCTGCTCCCCCGCCATGAGATGTGCGTAAAACGCCGGTGGCCGACGTACGGTCTGGCAGGCGTTGTTGATGATGGCGTCGAGACGCGACTCCTGCTGCAGCAACTGCTGACAGAATGCCTCGACACTGGGCGTGTGGCGCAGGTCGAGCCCGAACAGCGCCAATCGATCGCTCCAGTCGGCGAAGTCAGGTTCGCTGGCATAGCGCAGCGCCGAGTCACGCGGAAAGCGCGTGGTGACCAGGACGCGAGCACCGGCGCGCAACAGCTTGAGCCCCGCCTGATAGCCAATCTTTACCCGACCGCCGGTGAGCAGCACCGTGCGTCCACGCAGGTCGGCCAGCTCGGTGCGTTTGGCGTAGTTGAAATCGCCACACGGCACGCACATCTGATCGTAGAAGTGATGCACCGAGGTGAACTTCTGCTTGCAGATGTAACAGTGCTGGGGCACCACGGCATCGCGCGGCTCCTGCGGCAGTTGCTCGGGCGGATACACGTTGGGCGTGGTGAACACCGGCCGTCGGCGCAGCTCGCGAATACCCGTTTGGTTGAGTACTTCATCATCGCGCGCCGCCGCAGCGGCCTTCCGTTCGCGCGTGGTGGCCTTCACCATCGCGCGGCGCGCCTTGGCATCGGGATGAAACACTTGTGCCACACGCTCGAGGAACGCGTGGCGGTCCTCGGCGGGCACCCCAACCAGCAACGAGCGGTCGTCGGCAATGCGCGCCAGAAACGCCGTCACCGAGCGGAGCTCGGCCGCCAGTTCGTTCGATGTGGGGGCGCGTTCGTCGTTCGAAGAATCCATCCCCAAAACTAGCAAGGCCTCCGCGCCGAACACCGACAGGCCCCGCCTCCCGCAGAGCCCATCGGGTTGGAGAACTCAGCCCAACCGAAGTTTGCGGGCCACCCCCAAGGCTACGAAGCCAAGCGTCAGCAGGGCCAGCGTTTGCGGCTCCGACACCGGCGTCGACTTGCCGTTCACGGCGTATTCGATGTTGTACGTGCCGATGTTGTCGTCGTAGAAGTCGGGGTTCCCCGAGAAGGTGAAACCATCGGCGATCCCGAAGTACATCGCGGTAGCACCGTCGGGCACCAGGAACTGCTGCAGCAGACTCCCAGACGTGTAGCCGTCACCCACGAAGAACACCTGGCCGAGCTCCGGGGCGTACGACAGGTCGTCGATGCTGCTCACCACATTGTGTGTGGGCAGCGAGCTCGGGAGACTCGGCCCAAGAAACACCGCCGCCAGGAAGCCCGACGTGGGCGCCGAAATGCCCCCAATGCGCCCCATGCCATTGATGTTGGTGGAGCCGATGGCCGGTCCATCAGGCGTGGTGGTACCACACAGCGAGGGGCCGCAGAAGAACGCTGAACCAAAGGCGGACAGACTGAGTACGCGGCCGGTTCCGGCGTTCAATGAGATGGCCGTGGGCGCGAGCCCGACGCCGCCCACGGGCGTAAACTCATACGCATTGCCGCCGGCGAGGTACAGGTTGGACCGGGTATCCATGGCGAGACTGCCGGATTGCGCGGCCGCGGCGTTGAAGGCGACCAGCGAAGCCAAGCCGATTGCCACCAGTGAAGACCAACGGGATCGAAACTGCATGATGCGCTCCTGGAGGGGATGAAATCGCACGGTCCGGCCCGGGCGGATCGACCTCGCAACGCATGTGCATTCCGAGCGCCGCCCCATCCGGGTCGCCGTACTCGGTACCATCGGATTTCCAGAGCGCCACACGACACGACAATGTGAATTCGTCAACATCTTTCATTCCATAAGCCGAAAACCGGGCGCCGCCGGCTTGGGCATCAGTCGGCCAAGGCAATCATTTCGGAGAAATGGTAGATCGCCGATTTCTGCGGAATGATCAGCGATGTGGCCACCATGGCGTTCGCAATCTGCCCGGTCGTGATCGAGCGATACTTGGCCGGCGTGACGAATGACACCAAGGGCAACAGCTTAGCCAGCAGCCACGGCGTGTGCTGCGAACCAATGATCATCGCGGGTCTGAAGATGCTCACGACCGGCAATCCACATGCCTGCACCGCAGCTTCCGCTTCGCCTTTCACGCGGTTGTAGCGGGACATCCCGGCCGCCCCCGAGCCTTCGGCCGACGCCGTGACGTTGGCGCCTACGGCCGACATGAACGCCAAGTGCGAAACACGCCCCGACGCCGCGAGCCCCCGCGCGAAGGCCGCGTTGAGCTGCACGTCGACCGCCCGGTGCTGCTCGATGGTGAGCGTGGCGGTGCCGGCGCCAATGCCAAGCACGCTCAACCCCACCACGTCGCCCGATGCCGCCAGTGCCGCGTCGCGAGTAGCCGCCTCGAGCGCGGCAGGTGACATGGATGGCACGATCACCTCATGCAACGTCACCCCCGCCGCCCGTGCGACCTGCAACTGCTCGGGAAGTGTGCGACGGGTGAGCGACACGATGGTGAACGCCCTGCTCTGTACAAGCGCATGCACGAGCGCCGCCCCGACGGAACCGGAACCACCGAGCACGAGAGCCGTGCGTTGTGAGGGCATACGTAGTGCTGTCGTGAGTGTGTGCGCGAAAGCGTTCGATGAACGCGCGTTCAGCAAGAAGATAGCACCCAGCGCGACATTGACTCGTATATTCGGGCGTCCTGCTGAGGCGCCACCCTTATCCCACGCCCATGTTCGCTGCTCACGCCCACGCTGGCCCGGCCCATAGCGCCACCCTGTCAATCGTGGCCTCGGCCCTCCTGGCGTTTGCCAGCCCCGCGTACGGACAGGCTGCCGCGCCCCCTGCCGTCACACTCACCCGACTCGAGTGCGGCACCAACGCCCCGCCCACCGACGTGGGGCAACGCTTCTCCGACACCTACGCCTACAACGGCCTCAAGGTGCAGCTGGTGTACAGTTGCTATGTCATCCGCCACGGAAACGATGTGCTCGTGTGGGACACCGGCTTTGCGAAGAGCAACGCGCCGACATCACCCAGGCAGACCATTCCCGAATTGCTCGGCCAGCTCGACATCAGCCCTACTCAAGTGAAGTACGTGGGGCTCAGCCATTACCATGGCGATCACATTGGCCAGGCAAGTCTCTTCCCGATGGCCACGCTACTCGTAGGCAAGAGTGACTGGGACGTGCTGCGCGATGCCAAGGCGACACCCAATCAGGCGCCCATCGCGCCGTGGCTTGGCGGCGGCAAGGTGGAAGCACTCACCGGCGACCGTGATGTGTTCGGCGACGGCACGGTTGTCGTACTGAACATGCCGGGACATACGCCAGGTCATCGCGCGCTCCTGGTGCGGCTCAAGGACATGGGCAACGTGCTGCTCACTGGTGACCTCGCGCACTTTCACGAGAACTACGACAGCAACGGCGTACCGAGCTTCAACACCGATCGTGCTGCCACCCTCGCCTCACTCGATCGCTTCAAGCAGATCGCAAAGAACTTGAAGGCTACGGTGATCATTCAGCACGATCAGCGGGACATCGCCAAACTGCCGCAGTTTCCGGCCATGGCCAAATAGCGCGCTCTGGCCCCCACGACTGTGGGCGCACGCGCGTAGTGCTAGTCACTCTATCCGTTTCCTTCACAATAAAGGGAATTCCACATGCCAGGCGTTACGTACGGCCAGTTGGGTACAGACAGGAAACTGAACGAAATCGTCATTGCCGGCAGTCATGACGCGGGCATCACCGGTGGCGGCCACAACGAGCGCACCCAGAACAAGAACATCCTCGAACAGGCACGGGCCGGCATCCGCTTCTTCGATATGCGCGTGGCTGGTCATGTCGTGAACGGCGCCAACGGCAAGGAAATGCGGCTCGAGACGTTCCATGCCGACCCCAAAGTCCAGCGCACTTCCAAGGGCACGTTCAAGGTGGCCGATCTGCCGCTGCCGGCACAGAAGGCCAAGGTCATGTCACTGCCAGTTGGCGGCACGTGGGGCGAAGGGCTGCGCGAGATGCTCGCGCAGGCGAAGGCATTTGTCATGAGTCCGGCGGGCAGCAGTGAATTTCTGATCTTCAAGTTCGACAAATCGGCGAACTGGGAGATGATTGCCGAGGTGTGTGTACTGGAACTCGGCGACCGCATTTATGCGCAGCGTGGCAACCTCAACACCACGCGCATCGGCGATCTTGCCGGCAAGGTCGTGATTCTATTCCCGGGAAGCGGCATCACCGCCCTCGCCAAGGTCGACCAGCGCGTCTCACAGAAGATTCTCGGCTGGCAGAATCTCAGTGCGCAGGGTGCGTCGTACGACCCGCGTTTCAAGGGACTGCAATACTTCGGCAAGGGGGGCACCAACCCATTCGCCGGCGGCGATCACTCCGCGAAAGTCACGCAGAACGAAAAGAAGCAGGGTGGCCTGATGGAGAAAGCCACCGGCGAGCGAAAGTACTACACCAGCAAGCTGAACAAATTGCTGGGCCGCTACCGCGTCGATCCGCCGGTACCGCCCGACACCATGGGCATGATGTATTGGACATCGACCGGGCTCACGGCGAGCATCCGGGAACGCAATGACGCCATGTGGACGAGTCCCAACGTGAGCCGTCTGAAGAAGCTCTGGGCGCAGGGCATGGAGGACTACTACATGGGTATCCAGCACCACGATACCATGAACCTGCCGCTGAGCGAGCGGGCGAAGCAGGCAGCGCAGGGCGCCGAGCGCAAGAAGTTCATCCCGAACATCGTGATGGTCGACTTCGCCGATCAGGACAAGTGCCAGCTCATCTACGATCTCAATCACATGAGCGCGTGGGATCTCGCGCAGCTCGGCTGACCCCCACGTAGTCGATCGGGGTGTCGGACGCGCCCTACACCCCGAACTGCCGCAAATGGTGATCGAGATGCTTCCACGCCAGCGTGCCCCACTCGGCGCCGGTGAGTGGCCCAAATAGTGGATGCGCGGGCCACGAAGTGCGGGTGCGCTCCTGCGCGAAGCGCTGCACGAGCGTCTCGATCGCCTCGCGTTCCTCGCCCCACGCCAATGGTGCACGGGCAATCAGCTCGCGCGCGGTCGGCGCGCTCTTGGGGAACGGGATCACGTTCAGCATGAGCCACTTCACCACACCCAGTCGCGCCAGCGGCACGTTCTTGGGCGCGCACGGCAGGTCGCCGTACGCCATGCGCAACGCATCGGCACAGTGCGCCAACATCTGGGGTGCCGTCATGCGCCCCCACGCCGGTGTGGTGTCCGGAGCAAGCCGAGCAAGGCGCGACACGACCTCCGCGCGCGTGGCGGCATCAGCAAGCGTGGGCATCAGTTCCACTCCACTTGCGGCGACGCATAGAAGTTGATGCCCAGCAAACGCCAGCGCGCGGCGTGTGCCCCAATGCGTACACGGAAGTCATCCCAACCCCGCTGCGCCTGCGCACTCCACGCCACTTCGGCCAGCGCCGGCAAACGCGGCATCAGCAGGTACTGCGCCGCGTTGAGGTTCTTTACGGTTTCACTCCATAGCGGCGCTTCCACGCCAAGGATCGACTGCTCCGAAAGCCCCGGCGCGTAGCTTGCCGGATCCCAGTCGTACGCGGTGCGCAATTCGATGTACCCTGCCCAGCGCAGTCCCACCTCAGTGGCCGGCGTGTACTTCATGTCGAGATAGGTACGCGGGCCCGGCGACATGATGAGCTGATTCCCCTGCCTCACCGCCAGCAGTGCCGTGTCGCTGCGCCACAGCTGCGCGATGCTGCCACGGCGCAGCTTGGCCTTGCCCACTTCTTCCCATCCCACCATCGTCTTGCCGTACTTGTGCACGATGGTCTGCGCGCGCTCCACGAAGCCGGCGTACTGATCGTGATTCAGCACCTCCACTTCGTCGCCACCAATGTGCACGTACGACCCAGGCGTCATGGCGGCAATTTCGCGAATCACATCGTCTACGAAGCGCCACACGACGGCCTTGTTCGGACACAGCGCGCTCCACCCCACACGAATGCCGGTGTACACGCCAGCCGGCTGCGTACCCTCGCCATAAATGCTCGGCGTTGGGCGACTGCAACCAAGTCGCGGGTACGCCGCAATGGCCGCATTGGTGTGCCCGGGCATGTCGATCTCCGGCACCACCACAATGTGCCGCGCCGCGGCGTAGCGCACGATCTCCGTGTAGTCGGCCTTGGTGTAGAAGCCACTCGGCGCACCACCCACTTCGGTGCTGCCCCCGACCTGCGTAAGCTTGGGCCAGCTCGCAATGGCAATACGCCATCCCTGATCGTCGGCCAGGTGCAAGTGCAGGCGATTGAGCTTGTACAACGCCATGAGGTCGATGTGCTGCTTCACCTCGTCAACGGTGAAGAAGTGCCGCGCAACGTCGAGCATACTGCCGCGCCACGCAAAGCGCGGGGCATCTACTATGCGCCCCGCAGGCACCGACACGTTGGGCGCCAGTCGCAGCGCACTCTGCTCGGCCTCGATGCCCCACGGTAGGAGTTGGCGTAGCGTAGCCACGCCGAAGAACACGCCGGCCGCCGTGCGGGCGGTAATGCGCACAGTGTCGGCGGAAACGTCGAGCGTGTAGCCCTCGTCACGCGCGGCCACTGAGGATACGACATCGGCGAGCGCACTCGTATCGACACGCAGCAACACCACGTTGCCCTTGCCGCCAGCAACCTGCGATGCGCGTTGCACCGGCAACCGAATGGCCGCCGACTTGCGCACAATGCGCGCGAAATGCTCGCCAATAGGCACCAATGAGGCCGGGCCGTCGGTCACGACTACGGTGCGTGCCGAGAACACGAATGGGGCCCCGGCGGCAGCGGTGACGCTGGAGGGTACCGGGACAACGCGGTGGGCGTCGAGCGACGTCAGTGGCGACGACGTTGCCGGTGCCTGCGGCGGCGCCGATGGCGACTGTGCAACCAACGGGCCGGTCATGGCGGCGCAGCACGCGGCCAGCGCGCCGGCGCGACGGAACTTCACATGGAGGGCGGGCATCTATGAAATCTAGCCGTCGGCAGCGGCTCCGCCCTCTCGTGCTGGCGGACCCGGCGAGCAGCCTGCAACTTCGAGGGTTCGCCTCGCCCCTCCAACCGTCACGTACCCATGCGTATCGCCACCGTTGTCGTGGCTGGAGCCGCGCTGGTCGCCGGCCCGCTGCTGCCGACCGCCCGCGCGCCACTTGGCGCCCAGCCCGCCCTCCGCCCCGCCGTAGACACGACGGTGCTCTCGAAGCTGTCGTTCCGCAGCATCGGCCCCGCCAACATGATGGGCCGTGCCACCGACGTCGAAGGCGTCCCCGGTGATCCGAACATTGTCTACGTTGGCACTGCCAGCGGCGGCGTCTGGAAAACCACCAACGGCGGCACCACGTGGAAGCCGCTGTTCGATGCCATGCCCACGCTGTCCATCGGTGACCTTGCCCTCGAACCGGGCAATCCCGAAGTCATCTATGTTGGCACCGGCGAAGCGAACGTGCGCAACTCGGTATCGTTCGGGCGCGGCATGTATAAATCCACCGATGGCGGCACCTCGTGGCGCTTCATTGGCCTCGGCGACACGCGGCACATTGCCCGTGTGATGGTCGACCCGCGTGACGTGCGCACGGTGTATGTGTGCGCCGTTGGGCATATCGGTGGCCCCAACGCCGAACGCGGCGTATTCGTCACGCGCGATGGTGGCGAAACGTGGAGCAAGTCGCTCTTCACCGACGACCGGCACGGCTGCGCCGATCTCGATGTCGACCCGGTGAATCCCAACCGCGTGTATGCGGTCATGTGGCACTTCGATCGCAAGCAGTGGACCTTCACCAGCGGATCGGAACAGGGCGGCATCTACGCCTCCACCGACGGCGGGCGCAACTGGAAGAAGCTCTCCGGCGGACTCCCCAAACTGCTGGGTCGCGTGGGCATCAAGGTCGCGCCGTCACGCCCGTCCACGCTCTACGCGCTCACCGAATCGCGCGACGGCTACGTGTGGCGCAGCGACGACTACGGCTCCACCTGGCGGGCCACCAGCCAGGATGCCGCCACCATGTGCCGCGGCTACTACTACAGCGACCTGCGGGTCGACCCGCAGAATCACGACCGGGTGTACGCTATCGCCTGCCAGTTCTCGTACTCGATCGATGGCGGACGCAACTTCATCCGCTTCTCGGGCAACATCCACGGTGATCATCACGGGCTCTGGATCGATCCCACCGACCCGCGCCGGCTCTGGCAGGTCAACGACGGCGGCATTGCCGTATCGAACGATCAGGGCGCCACGTGGCGCTTCCCCAACCAGTTCCCGCTCGCCCAGTTCTACCAGGTGCACGCCGACAACCGTGAGCCGTTCTACTTCCTCGGCGGCGGCCTGCAGGACAACGGCAACTGGCTTGGCCCCAGTCGCACGCGGGAACCTCAAGGCATTCTCGTAGACGACTGGCGACTCGTCTCGTACGGCGACGGCTACTACCAGACCTCGCACCCCGACGACCCGGACTTCATCGTGTCGGAGTCACAGGGCGGCATGATCTGGCGCACGCACATGAAGACGCTGGAGCAGCAGGACATCTCGCCGCAGCCGCGCCGCAATGATGGCGGCCCGGTGAACGCGCTCAAATACCGGTTCAACTGGAACGCACCGGTGGTGGCCTCGCCGCACGACGGCAAGATCATCTACTTCGGCGCACAGGTGCTGTTCCGCTCGAAAGATTTCGGCTCCACGTGGGAGACCATCTCCCCCGACCTCACCAAGAACGACACCACGCGCCACGGTCCGGCCGGTGGCCCGGTTATTACCGAGGCCACGACCGCCGAGTACTACAACACGCTCTACAGCGTAGCCGAATCGCCAGCGCAGCGCGGCATCATCTGGGCCGGCGCCGACGATGGCGTGCTGCAGGTCACGCGCGACGATGGCAAGACGTGGACGCGCGTCGATCAGAACGTGCGCGGCGTAGGACCTGAAGCGGTCGTGTCGCACATCGAACCGTCGCGTAGCAGTGCGTGCACGGCATATGCCACGTTCGAGCGGCACTTCATGGACGACTACAAGCCATACGCCTATCGCACTACCGATTGTGGTGCCACGTGGACGAGCATTGCTGGCAACCTGCCCGACATGGCGTATCTGCAGGTGCTGCGCGAAGACCCGAAGAATCCGCAGGTGCTGTACGCGGGTACCGAGATCGGGCTATATGTGAGCGTCACCGGCGGCAACAGCTGGTTCCGCTTGGGTGGCAATCTGCCAGCGGTGCCGGTGCACGAAGTGTTGGTGCACGGCCGCGAGAACGATCTCATCGTGGGCACGCACGCGCGTGGCATCTGGATTCTCGACGATGCCTCGGCCATTCAGGAGCTGGCGGCAGCCGCTGCGAAGCCCCTGCACTTCTTCGCCATGCGTACGGCCACGCGCTTCGCCTCCAAGACCACCAAAACCGGTTCACTTGGCGATGCGCTCTTCCGCGGTGCCAACCCGCCCTACGGCGCGATCATTCGCTACCATCTTGCCACCAAGCCGGCTGCCGGCACGCCGGTGCGCATCGAGGTGCGTGACTCGGCGGGTACGTTGGTGCGATCGCTGGCGAGCGTGCCGCGTGAGGCCGGCATCAACACCACGGCGTGGAACCTCGCCTACGAGGCGCCGCGTGTTCGTCGCCCGGTTGCCGCCGACGATCCTGAGGTCTCGTTCTTCGGCGCACAAAGCGGCCCGCGCGTGCTGCCCGGGCGCTATCGTGTGCGCCTCATTGTGGGCGACCAGCAGGTTGAGCAGCCACTCACCGTGCGCGTTGACCCCACCGTAACGGTCACCGCTGAGGCGCTGCGTGAACAGTTCACGTTGGCCATGCAGCTGCGCGACTTGCAGTCGCTGGTCAACGATACGCTGCGTGCGCTCGATGGCCGCAAGGCGGAGCTCGAGGTGCGCAAGCGCGCGGCCGAAGCCATGCCCAACGGCGCGGGACGGCAGGTGGCCCAGCAGTTGGGTACCGAACTCAAGGCCGTGAACGACCTGCTCGACATGCTCGCCAAGCCCAGTATCGCGCCGTATTGGAGCGAAGGGCCGCGCATTGCCGATCGCATTGGCGGCCTGCTCCGCAACCTCGAAGCCATCAATGCGGCGCCTACCGGGCCGCAGCGCGGGCTCTCCACTGAGCTCGCAACCGAGCTGCGCACCGCCCTCGACGCGGTGGCGCGACAGCTCAATCGCCTGGGCATCACCATGTAGTCACGCCCCCTACGATCATCCGCGCACTCGGCGACATTTCTCGAAACCGCCCCGCCGTCTAACTTTGCCGTATCGCCGGGTCCGCGAGGCGCGGGGCGGCCAGTTCCACATGTTCCGAGGATACGATGCCACTGGGTCGCAAGGTGAAATACGGGATGGTCGGGGGCGGGCCGGGGGCCTTCATTGGCGCCGTGCACCGTCGCGCCGCCGAGCTGGATGGTCTCGCGGAATTGGTCGCTGGGGCCTTTTCCTCCGACGCACAAAAGTCCCGCACCTTCGGCGAGTCGCTGCACCTCGATCCGACGCGCTGCTACCCCAGCTATGAGGCCATGGCCGAGGGTGAAGCGGCGCGCGCGCCGGGTGATCGCATCGATGTGGTGGTCATCGTTACGCCCAATCACCTGCACTACGCCGTGGCGCGGGCGTTCATCGAGCGCGGCTTTCACGTGATCTGCGACAAGCCGATGACCACAACGCTGGCCGACGCCGAGTCGCTCTGCCGATTGGTCGAGCAGTACGGTGTCACCTTTGCGCTTACGCACAACTACTCGGGCTACCCGCTCGTAAAGCAGGCGAAAGCCATGGTGGCCGCCGGTACGCTCGGCGCGCTGCGCAAAGTGGTGGTCGAGTACACGCAGGGCTGGCTCGGCACGGCGCTCGAAGAGAGCGGACAGAAGCAGGCCGATTGGCGCACCGATCCGGCCCGCGCCGGTGCCGGTGCACTCGGCGATATCGGCTCACACGCGGAGCAACTGGCCCGGTACGTAATCGGCCAGCGCATCACGCGCATGCTTGCTGATGTAGGCACCGTAATCCCCGGCCGCCGCGTCGACGACGACGCCAACCTGTTGCTGCGATACGAAGGCGGGGTGCGCGGCATTCTGCACTGCTCGCAGGTGGCCAGCGGCGAAGAGAATCGCATCAGTCTCCGCGTGTACGGCAGTGAAGGCTCGCTCGAGTGGTCGCAGGAAGATCCCAATCGGCTCTTCTTTCGACCGGTCGATGGCCCCATGCAAACGCTGACGCGTGGCAGCGGCTATCTGAGCGCCGAAACCCAGCGCGCCACACGACTGCCGTCGGGACACCCCGAGGCGTTCTTCGAAGCGTTCGCGAATGTGTATGCCAACGCCCTGCGCACCATCGCGGCGCGGGTTGCGGGCGAAACGCCAGACGCAGCTGACCTCGACTTCCCCACCGTGCACGACGGCGCCACCGGTGTGCACTTCATCGAAACGGCCCTGCGCAGTGGCGGCGCCGTAGGCAGTGGCGGACACTGGGTCGACGCCACCTACACACCCTCCGCGTAACCGTCGCCATCGCTCGGCGTCGCTTCCCGCTTTCTGCACTCGCCACCGTTTCTTCTATGCGTCCCGTTACGCTTTTCACCGGCCAGTGGGCCGATCTTCCGCTCGCCGTACTCGCACCCAAGGCGCGCGAGTGGGGCTACGACGGCCTCGAACTGGCGTGCTGGGGCGATCACTTCGACGTCGAGCGTGCCGTCAGTGAAGACGGCTACGTTGCGCGTCAGCGCGATCTGCTCGCGCAACACGGGCTCGCGGTGCATGCCATCAGCAATCACCTCGTGGGGCAGGCGGTGTGCGATCGTATCGACACGCGCCACCAGAGCATTTTGCCACCGCGCGTGTGGGGTGATGGCTCACCGGACGGTGTGCAGCAGCGCGCCGCCGAAGAGATGCAGCGTACGGCGCACGCCGCAGCCAGGTTGGGCGTGCGCGTGGTGCCGGGCTTCACCGGTTCGAGTATCTGGCCCCTGCTCTACTCGTTTCCGCCGGTGCCGCCCAGCGACATCGATGCCGGCTTTCGCGATTTCGCCGACCGCTGGAACCCCATTCTCGATGCCTTCGATGCTGCGGGCGTGCGCTTCGCCCTCGAAGTGCATCCCACGGAAATTGCCTTCGATATTTCGTCGGCCGAGCGTGCGGTAGCAGCCGTTGGCGGTCGTGAGGCGTTCGGGTTCAACTTCGACGCGTCACACTTCGCGTACCAGGGCGTAGACTATCTCGCCTTCATCGAGACCTTCGGCAGCCGTATTTACCACGTGCACATGAAGGACGTGTGGTGGAGCGATCGCCCCACGCGCAGCGGTGTGTTTGGCGGGCACCTCGAGTTCGGACACCGCGACCGCAACTGGGATTTCCGCTCCATCGGTCGCGGCCGTGTGGACTTCGAAGGCATCGTGCGCGCACTCAACCGCGTAGGCTATGCGGGCCCGCTGTCGGTGGAGTGGGAAGACATCGGCATGGATCGCGAGTTTGGTGCACGCGAAGCGTGTGCGCGCGTGAAGGCCGTGGATTTCCCGCCGAGCAACGTGCGCTTTGATGCGGCCTTCGAGCGGTAGTCGCCATCCTACTGCCGCCCGCGCAGAATGGCCTCCCAGATGAGCGACTGGGTGGCCACCGTCTGCGCGCGGTACTGCGGGCGGAAGCCGTAGAGCACCACGCGCCCCTTGCCCGTGGCCACATCAACCATGGCGGCCTTGCCGTTCAGCTTTTCGCCGCCCAGTAGCCAGCCGGACAGCAACGGATTGCCCGCCGCCTGATACGTGAGCACGGCGGTCGCGCGCGACGAATCGGTGATTTCGAACGTCGGGCTGTCCTCGAACCACACCGCGGGCACCGGCGCCGTGAAACCAGCGGCGAGCGGATGCCCCGGTGCGGCTTCAACGGCCAGCAGTGAACCGGGCGCGTAGAACTCGGTGTTGCGCACGCCGGCCAGCACGTTCTTCACCGGCAGCTTGAAGGTTTCGATGGCGTATTCGCTCGCCTCGTTGAAGGCCAGCAGCGTGCCACCATTTTCGACGAACGCTGCCAACGCCGTGGCACCTGGCGCGCCGATTCCACCGCGCAGTGTATCCGGGTAGATGTTGCCGAGGCCGCGCGCGAGACCGTTCGTATTCTGGTCGGGCAGGATGATCACATCGAACCGGTCGTTGAGTGACCCGGCGCGGATGTCCTTGTCGGTGATCGACGTGAACGGAATGCGGTTGGCATCGAACACCCAGCGCGTCCACCCTTCATCCATCGACGCGCTGTAGCTGCGATAAATGGCGATGCGGCGCGCCTTCGTGTCGCTGAGACCGGGCACGGTGTAGCGCGGCTCCCGCAGCGCGGGAATTGCCGCGGCGCTTTCAGACACCTCACCAGTGACTGAGGCCACTTCCACCCCAAGCAGCAGCGGCAGCGTGTGCGCCGTGACGTCGTACGGGCGCTTGGGTGGTCCACCCGGATAGTCGAAGAGATTGGGATACCGCTGCCGCTCCAGCAGGCTCTTGGCGTAACCGCCGAAGGGCTGCGTCATATGCACCAGATAGCTGCCGGCGGGATACGTCTTCCCCTCGGCGGTCACGGGCGCCGTGGCGGTGCGAATCTCCACCTGTCCGTGCTGCAGGGTCCACAGCAGGCGCTGCAGTGCCTGCGTGTCGCGCTGCGCGGTGGGAATAACGAACGCTGTGGGCCCCGGCGTGGTGGTCCACGGATGCTTCGGGTCGAGCGCGCGCTCACCGAGCTTCGCGTAGCTCTCCAACCACTGCCGACGGTTGCGCGCGATGTCCACGAGCATCGCCCACGACGCACTTACCTGATACGACACGATATCCGTGTAACTCCACGTACCGCCGGGCCACGGCGCGGCAAAATTCCACGTGGGCACTTTGGCGTCGTAGCCGCGGCCGGTGGTCAGCAACTCGAACGGCAGCTCGACCGACGTGGCCAGCCTCGCGCTGGCGGTCTCGGTGAGGATGCGCACGCCGCGATGATAGAGCGAATACTGACGCGCCGGCGACCACTGATCGTACGACGCGTTCGACGCGATGCCGGTTTTCCCTTCCGCCGTCATCCGCCACGCCATGCTCAACCCCAGCGCGTTGGTGCCCGTGGTAAGGATTGGGTCGATGTTGGGCTCGACGGGATCCATGTACGGCGGCAGGAAGATACGTCCAGCGTTCGCGCCCTGCTGGTGCACGTCGTTCACGATCTGCGGGTTCCACGGTGTGTAGAGCGAGTCTACCGTGTAGCGCGTCTCGAGTTGCGTGAAGGCGTACCAGTCACGGTTGTTGTCGTGCCCGGTGTAGCGATGGTACAGCTCCGGCGGTTGCGTTCCCTCTGCCGGCGTATCGAGCGTCTTTCTATACCAGTCGCCTACGATGTCCACACCGTCTGGATTCTGGCTGGGCACCAGCATTACGATGGTGTTGGCCAGAATGTCGCGCGCCTCCGGTGTGTCGGCGCGCGCGAGGCGATCAGCCAGTACGAACGGCGTGGTGAAGCCACCCACCTCGGTCGAGTGAATACTCGACGTGATCAGCACCACCGTCTTGCCGGTCGCCAGCAGCGTTTCCAGTTCCCCCTGCTTGCGCAGGCGCGGGTCCATGAGCTTGCGCTGAATGTCGCGGTACTTCTCGAGATTCTGCAGCGTGGCCGCGTCGGCAATGAACGCCACCAGAAACGGACGGCCCAGCGTCGTGGGGCCGAGCGTGCGCACCGACACACGAGGGCTCGCCTTGTCGAGCGCGGTGAAGTACTCCGTGACCTGCTTCCACGTGGGCAACTTGCGCGGCGTGCCGGGCTCGTAGCCCAGAATGGACGCGGGCGTTGGCAGCGCGTTGGCATTGGCAGTCGCGCGAGCGTTCGCGGTAGCACGCGCCGGTTGCGCCGGCGCCACCGTGGCGGCGCCGGTAACCAGCAGTGCCGCAGCGGCGCGGCAAATGAAGGGGCGGCCCGCAGGAATGTGGAGGGCGCGCACCACGCGGCGGAGGCTCGGCGGGATAGGCATAGATGCTACGATACGGTCTTGGGGGCCGGGTGGCGAGCCAAGTGCGCGGGCGGTTTGCCCGACGCTCGTCACGCAAGGCGCGCCACTACTGGCCGCAGCGTGCCGCCACAGGCCGCTGTATACCGCTATCCACCGCGGCCGGTACGCCCTCGTATCGCCTTGCCAAGGAGCTTGCGAAAAGTCGGACACGACAGATGGTCTGCCGCCTTGCACTCCGCCGCGTGACTGAGACCGTCCCGCATGGCACGGAGTCGCCGGATCTGTTCATCGAGCGCGTCAACGCGCCGGCGCAGCACATTGCGGTCCACGCGCAGCGCGCCGTCGAGTGGCAGCATCGCGCCAATCTCATCGAGCGACAGCCCCGCGGAGCGCCCCAGCGCAATGAGCGCCAGACGCTCCAACACCTCGGGCCCGAACTGCCGCCGCGCACCGGCGCGCCCTCGCGAAATGATCAGCCCGCGCGACTCGTAGTAGCGCAGCGCTGATGCCGCGACACCCGATTGATGTACTACCTCTCCGATATCCATCGCGAATGCCCTTGACCTCAAGTCGACTTGAGCTTGTAGCCTGCATACGTAACCTGAACCTGCAACAGCGAGGTGTCACCATGGATCACGTTCTGCGCATCGTCGCCGTCGGGGTGCTCGCCACCGGCGTCATGGATGTCTGGGGCGTCGCCCGCGAACCGCTCATCGGCTTCCCGCGCGCCGACTATCGCCTCATTGGCCGCTGGTTCGCGTACATGCCGCGCGGTCGCTTCCGACACGCGGCCATCAGGCAGTCGCCGAGTCTTCCCCATGAGCATCTGATCGGCTGGAGCGTGCACTACGCCATCGGCATCAGCTTCGCGGTGCTGCTCGTAGCCCTTGCCGGTCCCGGGTGGCTGGCCCGCCCGACACTCGGCCCCGCCTTGCTCGTGGGGCTTGCCACCCTGGTCGCACCGCTGCTCGTCATGCAGCCCGCGATGGGCGCTGGTATCGCCGGCGCTCGGCTGCCGAACCCCACGGCGGCACGCGTGCAAAGCCTCATCACGCATCTCGTGTACGGCGTGGGTCTTTACGCCGCCGCCGTACTGCTCAACCTCATCCTTCCACGCTGACGGAGTGTCCATGCGCATTCATTCCCGCTTCGCCCCGCTGCTCTTCAGCGGTCTGCTGTCCGCCATCATGGTATCGATCGTCTCGGCCGTCGTGCTATTGGTGAATCAAGGTTGGCACGACGGCATTCCTGGTGCCTGGGTGCGCAGTTGCGTCACCACCTGGCCCGTGGCATTCCCCACCGTCGCCGTTGTCGCACCGCTTGTTCGGCGCGTGGTCGCGCGCGTTACGGCCTGATTCTCACCTCGACGCCCACCCCGATTGCGGCGGATGATCCACTCCGCCGCAATCGCGTTGATCAGCCACGCGCCCCCCATCATGATGCCGCGCGCCAACTCGCCCGGGCGCGTATCCATCAGCATGAACCACGGCAGATGCGTGAGCACCTGCGTGCCGGCACCAAGGCCAAGAGCATACGCGCGTGTCATCCAGTCGCCGTGCGCCCTGAAATTTCGCCGCACGATGGCCTGCGCGCCGAGCATCAGCGCCGCCAGCATGGCGATGCCCACGAGCAGCCTTTCGATATACACCATTAGTCCGTCACCGGCCGGCCATGGATAGGCGAGCGTCATCCAGAGGCCGCTGAGTGCAACGAGCACACCCAGCGGCAACAGCACGCGCCCGCTTGCGCGATGCCAGCCGCGTGCACGTTGCCGAAGTCCTGGTGAGAACTGCAGCGCGCCAAGCACGCTGTACACAACGGCGGCCGGAATGTGGAGCAGAACCGGCAACGGCATGGCAACGAACCGCGCGTTGTCCGGCGTCACCAACGCATTGCCGGCAAGTTCGACCACGCGCGCCGTACCGGCGATGCCCGGCACGAGACTCAGCGCGATCAGGCCGGCAGGGATCAGATAGTCCTTGCGACTCATGCGGGCATCCTGGAAACGTGTGGTGAGCTAGCGGGTTGTGGCAGGGCGGCGGGTGGCAACGCCACCTTCATTTCCGCCGGCGATCATATTAGTGTACTACATACACAGTCCACGGTGTACTATATACACAGTTTCAGGACTGTCAAGCGTTCGGGCCGGAGGTGGGATGGCGGCGAAGAAGAAGGCAGCGAGTGCACGCAAAGCCGAGATCACGCACGCCGACGTGATGGCGGCGTCGATGCGTGTGGACCCGGAGCTGCGTCGGCGGAGTCAGCTCCTGTGGGAGGACCGTCCGGCAGGCTCACGCGGCCCCAAGGCGGCGGTATCGCCGGAAGACGTGGTGCAGGCAGCGATCGAGATCGCCGATGCCGACGGGCTCGCCGCCGTGACCATGGGCGCCGTCGCCAGCCGACTGGGCTTCACCACCATGGCGCTCTATCGCTACTTCCCGAACAAGGAGACGCTGCTCGACGCCGTGATCGACACCGGCACCGGGCGTCCCCCGGCCTTCAACATGCCGCGCACCGACTGGCGCACTGAGGCCACACGGTGGGCGCACGCCAAGCGCGCGTCGTTGTGCGCGCGCCCGTGGTTGGCCGAGTTGCCATTTGTCGCCGCACCACACGGGCCGAACTGGCTGCTGTGGCTCGAGGCCATCACCAACATTCTTTCGCGCACCGGTCTCAGCGCGCAGGACATTGGCGGCGCGCTGAGCATCATCGACGGCTACACGCGCGGCGCCTCGGACACGGCCGTGTCGCTGGCGCGCGCAAAGCGGCGCGGCGTATCAGAAGCGGAGTGGGCGGCGGGCGTAGGCGCCGACCTCGGTCGCGCCGTTGGCGACTCGCGCTTCCCCGCGTTCGCCGCGGTAATCACGGCACCGTCGGACGGTGCCCCGCGCTCCCTCGAGGACGCGTTCGACTGGGGGCTGCAGCGCGTGCTGGATGGGATTGAGGTTTATATGCAGCGGGGGTGATTTGCGGGAGCGCGCTCGTCTGCAGCAGGCATCCCTAAACCGCGCGCTTCGAGGACCGGCGAGACTTTTGAGCGCTCATTTCGTCGACGTAGCTTCGAAGTACGGCATTGATACGCGACTGGTATCGCGGCCCGGACTCGCGAAAGAACGCCACCACATCGCTGTCGAGGCGGATCGATATAGCCTCTTTCGTCACCGGCGTGACGACGCGTGCGCCTTGCCAGAAGCTATCCGGCAAGTTCCGCAACTCCAACGGCGACGTTGCTTCGATCTCGACGTCGGTCATCCGTCGCAGACGCGCTAGATCAGCCCGCCCCTTCGTCGGGCGATTGGATGGCTTTGAGGCTTTCGGCATAGTGGCGGCGCTCCTCGCGATGGCTCACGCGCGCGGATATCAGGCGACGAACGATACCACCGTCCGGGTCCACGCGATCGGTAAACACGACAGTGAGCGGAACCCCATCCGCGAGGCCCAACGCGACCACACGCCTCTCGCCGTAATCGCGGCGCGTATCGTCGTACTCGACATACGTGCCATCGAACACCAGACACGCAAACGCGAAATCGAATCCGCGCTGCTGCCAGTTGCGTGTGCTCTTGGCGGGGTCCCACTCGAATGTCATCAGATACTATACATCTGTATATACATAATGTCAACGACAACGTTCCGGTGTATGACACGGGGGAAAGCCCCACACCCCATCACCGTTTCACCCGAACGCTCCGATCGATGGGCACGAGCACGATCCTGCGTCCGCCAATGACCTGTTTGGGGGTCAGTACTGCTTCCACACCAGCGGCCTGGAAACTCACCGACGCGACGGTTGTGACCGTGGGTGGTGGCGTTGGGCTAACGCTGCCGCCGCGCTCACCACCCCAATGTTGGCCGAGTATGGCTGCAGCAAAGAAACGTTAGCGGTCGCGCCGCGTCTTCGACTCGTCGTAGATGCGATCCAACCGACCTCCTGTCGGCGCGATGAGTAGCCACACCTGCGAGGCATTCTCGTTCGCAAGCTGCATGTATCGATCATCGGCACGCCTAGGATCGTCGATCACTTCTGCCTGGCTCGTCAGCGTGATCACGTAGTAGCCCGGCTCGTTGAAGACATGCGTTCTCGTCGCCCTGATCACGGCCCCTTCCGGAATCGCAACGCTTGTGTCGAGCAGCAGAGCTTGTCCGCCCACGGTCATTGATTCAGCATTCGCTCCCAAGCGAAGGCGTGTCCGTTGGGAGGCGCGTTGCCCGCGTGCTTCGACGGTAATGTGAATGGGGCGCCCCGGCTGGAACGGCCCGGTCGCAGTGATGTGCAACGTTGTTCGATGTTCAAACGGTGCCGGCGCGGAGTTCTCGCCGCCCGTCGTACGATCACACGCGCCGACAGCGCATACGAAGGCCACAAGCACCAGTCGTGCTTTGGCGGCAGTACGCCGCCCCTCTCGGATGGTAGTGTGGCAGGTCACCCGTTGGTCACCAAGGCAAAGCATGGGCGAAATGCACACCCGTCGCCCGACAAATGCGCTGCTCATGAGTACAGTGGCCCCACCATTCGGAAGGTTAGTTGAGTTCAGGCCGCATGATCACGTTGATCAGCAATAGCCTGCAGCCCTTTGATCACCTCATTGAAGCCGGCCTTGATGGCGTAGAGAATCGCGAGCAGCAAAATGGGGATAGAGGCCAGGTAGGCGACCCACAGGACGGCGAGAAGAAATGCAAACATCGAGGGTGTGATGGGGGTGGGCTATCGGGGTGACTCGGCCGCTGATGGGGCTACGGTGGGCGTGTAGGGCGACCGTGGCTCCGGGTTGGTTGATTGGTCTTCATTAACGCCAAGCTCTGCCGCGGGGCCGTTACCATAAGGTGCGGCGGGCGCGCGCTGAGCGCACGCCGCGTTCCGCAACGGCCCCGTCTGCAACAGCGCGTCGTTAGCGAGTTGATTCCAAGGCGTGGCGCGCCAGCGAGTCAGCCTGTTCAATCACGCTCTCAACAAATCGGGCAAGCTTGTTATGATCGGGCACCGTGCCCCCACCGTGGTTACCGTATCGGGATCCGTACTTGGTGCCCGTTGCCGCGTGCCGATGAAACCAGTGATCTAGTATCACCACATGCACGAGCATATGCTCTTCATCAGGCGGTACATAGCCACGTTGCTCAGCCTGTTCAAACAGGCGAATAAGATCGTGATGCTGAGGTGGTGGCAGTCTGGATGCCGCGATGAATGCCTTCAAGGAGAGTTCAAGAGATTGGCCGATAAGCTGGAACCATGGCAGCGAATGGTGGCCAGGCCAGTCTGTTGACGGTTGCGAAGCCAGAAAGCTCGCTGCGCCTAGGTACTCGCGAGCAATATGCGCTAGTTCAAGAGAACGGAGCGGCAAGACATATTCCTCGCGTAACTCAACCGGACCACGGCCTACTCGCGAGACGTTCTCACGATGACGACTTTGCAGCTCCCTGATCTTGCTCATTGATCTGTAGTTTACTCGCTAACGCAAAGCTCTGCCGCAGGGCCCGATAACAATGCGGCAGGCGAACGCAGTGAGCCAGCCGCGCTCACTAGATGCCCTGTCGGCAGCAGCGACCCGTTCGGTGACGTTCGCCAATCGCTTGATCCGAGGCTGAAGGTGCACCGCATCACTACGTACTTCGACAACGTCTGAGTACCCGACGAACGATGTTGCACGCGGACGGCGGCGTCTCTTCGAAGAAGACAATAGCCCCACCGCTGGCCTGGTCCGTCGCGAAACTCGAACTGAACCCATTGCGAGCATCATCGGTCTTCCACTCACGCGGAAACCCCCACGCAGGGTCCAGCTTCAGCGTCGCGATTTGTTGCGTCGAATCGGCAAGAGTCATCTCGAGACGCCGGAACACGCTATCGATCGTCACATGGCGCCAATCAGGAGCTGGTGTGAATTGCGGTGCCGTGCGACGTGCTAGCCCGGTGATCCGATTCCCGCGCACACGCACCGCCTCCAATTGCCCGTCGATCACGTCCGTCCGCACCATGCGCGCCATCGCCCACGTGGAGATCACCCCGACCACGTACTCCGACGGGCGGCTCTGCTCCCATCGCGCGCGCCCCCGCGCCAATGAGTCGCGCATCCGCGTTCGCAGCGAGTCAGGCCAACGGCCGTCTCGACCGACCGGAGCCTTCCCTTCAATGCGTACCGGCGGCAGCGGCGACGTGCCCTGCGCAATAGCCGTCGCGCGCAGGGTCACAACACCGGCCAACGCGAGAGTGAGTCGCAATCGTCGCATGAACAGACTGAAGAAGTCACCTAACAAACCAGAGGTTTTGCGTCGCGTAGCCGACGCCAAACCTCCGTTGAACTG
>ERZ1645185.3-NODE-3-length-141606-cov-7.316918_pt1 | contig 141606 bp, 117 predicted proteins | sample MGYA00575351_ERZ1645185 | MGnify/ENA primary metagenome ERZ1645185 (study PRJEB40838, sample SAMN11284767) | freshwater sediment metagenome | isolation source: river sediment | host: Sediment | place: India: Jana village, Kanpur | collected 2015-12-17 ... | reverse complement strand
AGGCCGGCAGATGGTTCTGAATGGATGCACGGCGATTGGCCGAGAACACCTGCAGGACATCCGCAGGCAGATTCTGCGAGAGGTAGCGATCGTATAGCGCCACGTTGGCTACCTCGGCCGCCGCAGCGGCAGCGCAAGCCTCGGCCACCGTGGCGAAGCGCGGCACATTTTCGAGGGTCCACGGATTGTCCGGGATAGGGGTCGCCCTACTACGCATCACGGCCACGAGCGAGGCCGAGTGTCGCTGTTCGGCGATCACCACGTTGAAGAAGGGCAGTACGTTGCCGTGATCGGCTATTACGCGCAGGTAAATGTTCTCGGCGTGCCATTCGTCCAGCAGCGCCGAGTCGAGCGCCGCAGCGACAGCGGTCGGCAGCACGGTTGGCGATGGCGCGCTCACGGACGTCTCGGCGCAGGCGGCGAACGCCGCGGCGGTCACGGCGAGCGGGACGAGCGCACGAAAAGGCGCGAAGAAGATCGAAAACGCAGTGTGGGTACGCATGGTGCCTCCCAAAGAAGTCCGAGACGTTGGTCTTGGTACTCCGTGAGACGTTAGATCTGCGGGCCATCGTGTCAGAGAAACCCGTACAGATCGGGAGCGCATGCCGTCGCCAGCGTCAGCGAAGATGAGGGACAGGCAGTAACTCTTATGCACTCCACCCTCAACCCGTCCCTGCCATGCGCCAATCGTCCCCCTCCTTTTCAATTCTGTGTGCGGCGACAGCCGCACTGACCGCCACGGCGATTGCCTCATCCGCCGGTGCCCAAGCCCGCGTTCGTTCGGCCGCCACGCCCCCTGCCGACCCGGCGGTCCAGGCGCGTCTGGCGTCCGAGCGCAAGGAAGACCCCAACCCAGCTCCTGCCCGCAAGGAAGGGGACGGCCCTTTCCAACGACTCATCATTCGCGGCGTCAACCTCATCGACGGATACGGTAGCGCTCCTCGTGGTCCCGTCGATGTGGTGGTCGAAGGGAACCGCATCGCGCAGATCGTGAGCGTGGGCTACCCGAAGGTGAAGATCGATCAGAGCAAGCGGCCGCAGGGTGCGACCAAGGAGATCGATGCCAACGGCATGTACCTCATGCCGGGACTCATTGATCTGCACGTGCATCAGGGTACGCAGCAGAAGGCCCCCGATAGCGAGTACTACAACAAGCTGTGGCTGGCGCACGGCATCACCACGGTGCGCGGGGTGCCGTTCGCGAGTTTCGACTATTCCGTTAAGGAGCGCGCGCGCAGCGCCAAGAATGAGATCGCGGCACCGCGATACGTGGTGTACCAGCGCCCGGGTACCGGCTGGGGCCGCGGAACGCCGCGCACGCCTGAGGTCGCGCGGGAATGGGTTCGGTGGGCGAAAGCCAACGGAGCCGATGGCCTCAAGCTCGGGGCCGAACGACCCGATCTCATGCAGGCGTATACGGACGAAGCCAAGAAGCAGGGCCTCGGCACCACCGCACACCTGCAACAGGGTGGTGTAGCGCAGGTGAACGGTGATGTGGCCACGGCCATGGGTCTCGAGGCCATTACGCACTTCTATGGCATCTTCGAGTCGATGTACGACAACCACCAGGTACAACCGTGGCCGCTCGACGCCAATCTGCAAGATGAGCAGACGCGATTCGGCCAGGTCGCGCGTCAGTGGAGCCTCGTGACGCCGCGCAGTGAGAAGTGGAACCGGTTCCTCAAGAACCTCAAGGACCGCGACGTGACGCTCGACCCGACGATGACGACGTACCTCACGGGTCGCGACGTGAACCATCGCATGTATGCGCCGTGGCACGAGAAGTACACCATCCCCACGCAACGCGACTTCTACCTCAGCAGTCGCGAGAATCATGGCGCGTACTTCTACGACTGGACGACGGCCGACGAAGTGGCGTGGAAGAACTTCTATCGTGTATGGATGATGTTCCTGAACGACTACAAGAACATGGGCGGCCGTGTCACTGCGAGCTCCGATGCGGGCTTCATCTGGAACACGCCGGGGTTCAGCACCATCGAGGAGCTCGAACTATTGCAGGAGGCCGGCTTCTACCCGGGTGAGGCCATCCGCGCGGGTACGTATCACGCGTCGGTTGCTCTCAACAAGGCCACCGGTACCCCTATCGAGATGGGCGTGGTGGAGCCGGGTATGCTGGCCGACCTCGTGATCGTGGACGCCAATCCGTTTCAGAACCTCAAGGTGCTCTATGGCACGGGCTGGCAGCGCCTGAACGACGAGACAGGCAAGGTCGAGACGTACGGCGGCGTCAAGTGGACGATCAAGGACGGCATCGTGTACGATGCCAAGAAGATGCTGGCCGACATCGAGGAAATGGGGAACGCACAACGCCGCGCGCGCGGCGGTCGCTGACACCGTTAGCGGGAGCGCCTGCCTATCTTGCATGTGCTCCCGCTGTTCGCTCCTCTACGACTTCGCCCCCGTCCGCTCATGTCCACCTTGCCGCCCTGCCCGTCCTGCGCCTCACCGTACGTTTACGAAAGCGGCACGCTGCTGGTGTGCCCGGAGTGCGCCCACGAGTGGGTTGCCGGCGCTGATGCGGCGGCAGACGCCGGAGGAGGCTCCGCCGAGGGGCCGCGTGTGATACGGGACGCCAACGGCAATGTGCTGGCCGACGGCGACACGGTGACCGTGATCAAGGACCTCAAGATCAAGGGCACTTCGCAAGTGGTGAAAGTGGGGACGAAGGTCAAGAACATCCGCCTGGTCGATGGCGATCACGACATCGATTGCCGAATCGACGGCGTGGGCGGGATGAAGCTGAAGAGCGAGTTCGTGAGGAAGGGGTGAGCCTGTGAGTACTGCCAAACACACGATCGACGTTACCACCGCTCGCTTCGGCACCGACGTGCTCGACGCGTCGCAGCAGACGCCGGTGCTGGTGGATTTCTGGGCCACTTGGTGCGGCCCCTGTCGTGCGCTGGGGCCGATTTTGGAGAAGCTCGCCGCCGAGTACGACGGTGGTTTCGTGCTGGCCAAGGTCGACACCGACCGCGAGCAGGCGCTGGCTACGCAATTCCAGATCCGCTCGATTCCCACTGTCATGCTGTTCAAGGGCGGCAAGGCGGTGGCCGGCTTTCCGGGAGCGCTACCCGAGGGGCAAATCCGCGCGTTTCTCACCCAGCACGGGGTGGCAAAAGGCGGTGTGGCCGAAGTGTGGTCGGACGTTCCGGCGGAGCGCGTCGTGCAGTTGCGTTCGGCGTTGGAAGCCGATGGATCGCGTAGCGACTTGGCGCTCGAGCTGGCGCTGTCGCTGCTCGAGGCCGGCGAATTTTCGGCTGCTTCGACGGCATTGGAAGCGCTACCTGCGGCCGTATACGCCGACACGCGGGCGGTTGCGGGCCGCGCGATGCTGGCACTGCGAGCGCGGACCGCCGCTTTGGCTGCCGCCGACCCGGTGCGCCGGGGGGCGGAGGCGGTCCTGGCCGGTGCTGCCGACGAGGGTTTTCGTCTTATGCTGGACGCGCTGCGCGACCAGCGAGATCAGCCGGAGTCGATCGCCAAGGCCGCATTGGTAGACGCACTGCAGTGCGTGAACGACGAAGCCTTGGTGCGGAACACCCGACGCCAAATGGCCGCGTTGTTGTTCTGAGCGCGGCGCGGCGCCAGTAGCCGAAAAAAGACCGGCACCGCAATGGATCGCGGTGCCGGTCTTCTGTTTGGTATGCAACGGATGAGGGGGGATTCGAACCCCCGAGACGCTTACGCGCCAACACGCTTTCCAGGCGTGCGCCTTAAACCACTCGGCCACCCATCCAGGAAGCAGGAACGCGCCACCGCGGCAGGCCGTGGCGGCGCGTTCGAGCTGGAAACAGCAATACTGCTACAGCGGACAGGGTGAGATTCGAACTCACGATACCGTTGCCGGTATGCCGGTTTTCGAGACCGGTGCCTTCAACCACTCGGCCACCTGTCCTTGAGAGCTCCGTTGACCGACTCAACAGCGGTACGGTCACAGAACTCCGGGAGCCGCGATAGTTAACCGGAGACACTTCCCGGATCAAGTCCCGGCAATCGCGACTTTGGGGCCAAACCCGCATCGGACTGCATTGCCGATCGTGAGTCCGCCCCGCACGTTATCGGCGCCATGACTTTCACCCTTCGGCACCGAGCCGCGATGCAATCATCCGCGCAGTCCACTCCGCCCGTTCACCGGCGCCCCGCCCCATTCCGTCGCGCCGTCACCTCGCTGGCGCTTGGCGCTGCCACCGCGACCTCGTCCTGCACCGCGCCGAAATCGGCCCCGGGCTTCGCCAGCGTTGTCGACCAGTACCTGGATGATTTCGCCCGCCGACACCCGTCGATCGCGGCCGGCAACGGGCTGCATCAGCACGACGATCGTCTCGATGATTTCAGTGTCGAAGCCATTACCCGCGAAATTGCGGAACTGAAGGCCACGCAGACCACCCTGGTCTCGTTCGACAGCACCAGCCTCACCGCCGATGAACGGGTGGACCGGCGCATTCTGCTCGGTGTGATCGACGGGTGGCTACTCGAACAGGAAACGCTCGCCAACTGGCGCCGCAATCCCATGCTGTATGCATCGGCGCTGTCTGATGGGGTGCACAACCTCATGACGATGGAGAACGCACCGGCCCCGGTGCGCATGCGGCGAATCATGAGCAAACTGCAGGGCGTTCCCTCGCTGCTCGCGGCGGCCCGTGAGAACATTGTGAACCCGCCAAGGATTTTCGCCGAACGCGGTCTTGGCATGATGAAGAATGCCAGCGTCATGCTGGGGGCCGATCTTGATCTGGCGTTCGCGGCTGAGCACGGCACTCCGCTCATGGACTCGCTGCGCACTACGGCAGATGCGGCACGCCGCGACATCGACGCCTACGCCAGCTGGTTCGAACAACAGGTGTTGCCTACTGCTACCGGCGACTGGCGGGTGGGCGGCGATGCCGTGGCACGCCGCTATCGCGGAGAGGAACTCATCGATGTGCCGTTGCCGGAGCTCGTGGCATTGGGAGAGCGCGAACTCCGGAACTATCAGGAGCAATTCCGCGAAGCCGCTGTGCGTCTTGCTCCCGGCAAGGACCCGCTGCAAACATGGCTGACCGTACGGCGAACTCACCCACGCCGTGGTGAGGTAGTCGCCGCAACGCAAGCCATTGTGGACTCGCTCACAACGTTCGTTCGTGAAAAGGACCTGGCCGATGTACCGGCCGGCGAACGTGTCGTGGTGGCGCCAGCGCAGCCGTTTTCGCTGGGTTTTGCGTCGATGCACGCATCGCCCCCGCTTGAAGACCCGCCGGTAAAAAGCTTCTACTACATCACCGACGCTGATTCGACGCAGCCGCTGGCAGCCCAGGAGGCATGGCTTGAGCGCTACAACTATGCTTCGTTGGCCATTACGTCGGCCCACGAAGCCATGCCAGGGCATTGGCTGCACGCCGTGCACATGCGCCAAACACCGGGCAAGGTGCGCCGCATCTGGATTGGGCTGAATCCGTTCCCGCAACCGTCCAGCGGCCAAGACGGCTGGGCGCACTATACCGAGCAACTCGTGGTGGAACAGGGCTACAAAAACAGTGACCCGCGCTACGTCTTGGCCCAACTGAGTGACGCACTGACCCGTGTTTGCCGCCTCCTGTCGGGCATTCGTCTGCACACCGGCGAATGGACGCTGGAACAGGCGCAAGCGTGCTTCGAGAAGGAGGCCTACGTGGCCACCCCGGCGGCCAAGCGCGAGGCGGAGCGCGGTACCTACGATCCGACGTACGGCGGCTACTTTCTGGGAAAGCGTGGCATGCTCACGTTGCGCCGCGATGTACAAGCCAAGGAAGGTGCGGCGTTCAGCCTGAAGCAGTTCCACGAACGCGTGATGAAGAACGGCATTGCCCCCATCTGGGCACACCGGCAGCTCCTGCTGCCGGGCGACACTTCGCGAGTCATCCAGTGACCGTCAGGGATTCCGTGGTACAAGTGGGCCTGCTCGGTGCAGGCGCATGGGCGCAGTTTGCGCATCTTCCGGGATACGCGCGCGATCCCCGCTGCAAAGTGGTGGCGATCGCCGATCCGGTACGTGAGAAGGCCGAAGCCTTCGCCAAGGAGTTCGGCATTCCGCACGTATACGATTCGCACGAGGCGCTCATCGCGCACCACGGGATCGATGCGGTAGATGTGTGCACGCCGAGCGCCACGCACTTCGACCTGAGTTGGGCGGCTCTCGAAGCCGGCAAGCACGTGCTCTGCGAGAAGCCGGTCGCGTACGACTACACGGAAACCCGCCGTGCGTCGGCTCTTGCTGTCAACAAGGGGCTCAAGACAAAACTGGGGTTCACATTCCGTTATAGCCCCGGCATGCGGTACATGAAGGAGTTGATCGACGAAGGGTTCATCGGCGAGCCGTTCATTTTCAACGGCTACGAACAGAATTCGCAGTGGCTCGACCCGCAGAATCCGCTTCGCCAGGTCGATCACACGGCCGATCAGTCGGTCATTCAGGTGTCGTCGTTGGAGGGTTACGGCGCCCCGATCATGGACATTGGGCATCTGTGCATGGGGAGCCGGTTTGCCCAGGTGGTCGGGACCATGAAGAACTTCATTCCGGAGCGCATGGTGCGCGCCACCGGGAGCATGATGCGCATGAACATCGACGACGGCGACATTTTCATTGGCGAGTTTGCCAACGGCGCCATCGGTTCCATTCAGACCAGCTTCGTCACCGTAGGGAACTACCCGGGCATCGAGGCGCGCGTGTACGGCAGCAAGGGGGCGCTCATTTGCCGCATGGTGGAGGAGAATGGCGTTGCCGAAACCCTCAAGGCCGCCAGCGCCGACAGTGTGGAGTTTCGGGAACTCGAAATTCCGCAGCGCTTCTATCCGACCGGCGGTAGCCCGCGTGAATCGTGGCGATCGCTGTTCTACGCGAATCTCACGCACTCCTTCATTTCGGAAATTCGCGGTGATGTGGCTGGCAACGAAGGCAACTTCGAGGACGGAGCGCACGTGCAGGAGTTGATCAACGCGGTCGAGCGTTCATACCGGCAACGCCGCTGGGTATCGATTCCACTCGAGCAGGACGCTGTGGCATGAGTTCGCCGATCGACCAGTTTCTCGAGCAGTATTTTTTCCGGCACCCGGTGAATGCCACATTCACTGGCGTGCGACTGTACGACCACGAACTGCCTGATTGGACCCGTGAGGTACGTGACGACGAGCAGGACGAATTCGAGGCGCTGACCATTGCGCTCGACGATGCGTATCCCGCTTCGGAAGACTGGGCCGAGTTGGCGCGCAATCCGGCCCATCTGGATGCCGAACTGGCGCGTGCGAGCATGGACATTCGGCAGCTCGAATTCGAGAGTCGGTTCTTCCACGACAAGAACCCGGCGCTGTGGACAGGCGAGGCGCTGTTCGGCGTCATCGGCCTCATGCTGAGGCCTCCGGCGACTGTGGAGGAGGCCTTTGCGTCGATAGCCATGCGCCTGCACGATCTGCCACGCTTTCTGGCAGACATGCCCGCGACCCTTACCGAGCCCATGCCGCCGCGTTGGGTGGATCGTGCCGTGCGCGAATGCCTCGTGGGGGCTGATCTGTTCCGCAGCAAATTGGCGATGTGGCTCGATGCTGCGGGCGCCGACGATGCCTCTCGGCTCTGGGTGCTGGAGGCGGGCGAGGTGGCGGCCACGGCGCTCGACGACGCAGCCAAGTGGCTCCAGGATCAGCCGGTGCTAGAGGATGCCTCCATGAGCATCGGTGCCGAGGCGTACGACGTGCTGTTGAAGCGCGGGCACTTCTGCGACGTTGACGCAGCGACGCTGCTGCAGCGCGCGCAGGAGGCAATGCCGGACGCTCGTGAGCGATTCGAGTCCCTGGCTATCGAGGCGGCCGGCAGCGTTGAGGCGTTGGCTGAGGCCATCGCCGAAGATCATCCTTCGGTTGGCAGCTACTTGGCGGCGTTCGCTGATCGTTGGGAACAGTGTCGGGAGTTTGCCGCCGATCATGATCTCGTGGAGTGGGGAGATTGGCCGCTGCGGTACGTGCCCATTCCAGCCTGGGCCGCCGAAGCCGCGCCGCAACTGTACTTTCTCTTCTACCGCTCCCCGTCGCCGCTCGAAGCGCGCGATGAGCACTTGTACCTGGTCACGCCGATAGACGCCTCACTGCCGGAGGTGGAGCGTGAGCGTCGGCTCCGCGCCTGGAACCACAGTGTCATCACGCTCAACCATGTAGTGCATCACGGGGCGCTGGGGCATCACGTTCAGAATTGGCACGCCACGACGCGGTCAACGTCGAAGATCGGAACCGTAGCTGCGGTGGACTGCGCCAGTCGGATTGGCCTCTTCCAAGGTGGCTCGATGGCCGAGGGTTGGGCGTGTTATGCCACGGAACTGGCCGATGAGTTGGGCTTTCTGACGCCGCTCGAGCGGGCCTCGGAGCAACAGAGTCGCGTTCGTATGCTGGCGCGCGCCATCGTCGACATTTCGCTGCACACGGGGCTCATGACTTTCGACGATGCCGTCGACTACTACGAAGCCGAAGTGGGCATGCCACGGGCGGCGGCTACAGCCGAGGCCACCAAGAACTCGATGTTCCCGGGAACCGCCGTGATGTACTGGCTGGGCACTCAAGGGATTCTCGACCTTCGTGATGCCGTGCAGTCGAAGGAGGGCGGCGCGTTCTCGTACCGTACGTTCCACGATGCCCTGCTGAGCCGCGGGGCGATTCCCGTGTTGCTGGCGGCAAAACTTCTGTTGGCTGAGGACTGATGAACGACACGTTGCAGAAGACTCGGCATCGGTTCGGTTCACCGGCGGTACGCAGCGTGGTACGCGTGTCCACCAGCGCCGCCCTGTTCGCGCTCGCGGCCTGCGGCAAGGCCGATCGTACACCAACGGCGAGCGGCGCCTCGAACGACTTGCTGATCGTGGGCTATGATCGCGAGCCGGATACGATGAACCGCTACGCCACGCACATTCTCGAAGACATCGAGTCGTGTGTGGTGGAGGGGCTGGTGACGAACGATGAGCAGATGCGCATCGTGCCGGTGCTGGCGGCCGAGATTCCGACGATCGAAAACAAGGGCGTCGTGATGCGGGCCGATGGCGGCATGGACGTGATCTGGAAGCTGCGACCGGGGGTGCGGTGGCACGATGGCACGCCTCACACATCGGCCGACGTGAAGTTCACCGTGGACGCGATCAACAAAGGCGATTGGAAGCCGGAGAGTGTCGACGGCTTCGATCGTATTACCGGGGTCGATACGCCCGATTCACTCACGGCCGTAGTGCACTACAAGGAACTGTATGCGCCGTACCAACTGCAGTTCGTGCGCGGCACCTTGCCGAAGCACCTGTTGCAGGGTCGCGATCTCAATACGGCGAACGACTATAACCGGGCCCCGCTGGGCACCGGTCCGTATCGCGTAAAGGAATGGAAGACCGGCGAGTACGTGTTGTTGGAAGCCGTGCCATCCTACTGGCGCACTGGCGCGCCCCCCAAAATCAAGCAGTTGCTGTTCCGGTTCCTCACCAACACGACCACACGCATCAATCTGCTCAAGTCAGGCGAGGTGCACATGGTGGCCCTTGTCCCGTGGGATCAAGTGCGGGAGCTGACACCGATCAGTGCGGTCCGTCTCAACAAGGTCGTGGGGAACGGCTACGAACACGTCACGTTGAACCAGCGGAAGTATCCGGCGTTCGCCGACCTGCGCGTTCGTCAGGCGCTGGCACACGCCGTTGACCGTCCGTTGCTCATCAAGACCATTCTCGACGGCCAGGTGGAGGTCGTAAACGGCCCCATCCAGCCGTTGAATCCCGCCTACGAGCCGAACGTGAAGCGGTACGACTTCGATACGACCCTTTCGAACCGGCTGCTCGACGAAGCTGGGTGGACACGGGGGGCCGACGGTATGCGTGCGAAGGATGGCAAGCCGCTCGCCTTCACCCTGATCACACAGTCAGGGTTTGCGATACGCGAGAATGTTTCGCAGTCGCTGCAGCAGGCATTTCGTGCCATCGGCGTGGACATGCAGATCCGGTTGATGGATGGGACGGCGATCAGCAGTGTGTGGTTCAAAGGTGATTTCGATGCGATGCTGCACTGGTGGCAGATGGGCGCCGATCCGGAGTTGACGCTGTTCTTTGCACACGACCGCACGCCGCCCGCTGGCCGGAACATCAACTACGTGAACGACACGACGCTCTCGCAATTGCTGTACGCGAGTGACCGCACGGTAGACGCCGAAAGGCGGCGCGCGCTACTGCGTGGTGCACAGCGCCGCATTGCCGAGCTGGCTCCCGAGATCGTGCTGTACAACACGGCCAAGGTGGATGCAGTCCCGGCCACGTTGAAGGGTTTCACTGGCAATCCGACCAATGCGGGCCCGTTCTGGAACGTGCACGCCTGGGAGATCGTGCCGCGGTGAGGGTTGTGCCGTTGGAGCGCGTGCAGTGATGCGACTGGTAACGCGGCGACTGCTGCAGAGCATCCCCTTGCTGCTGCTCGTCTCAGTCGTGGTATTCTCGCTGCTGCAGGCGGTGCCCGGTGGCCCGCTGGCCGCATATCTCGAGAACCCGAACGTACGCCCTGAAGACATTGCCCGTCTGCGTGCGGCGATGGGGCTCGATGCACCAGCGGGTGTGCAGTATGTGCGGTGGCTCTCGGCGTTTGTGCGAGGCGACTGGGGGTACAGCTACGCCGACGGACGTCCGGTATTGGACCGCGTACTCGAGCGCATACCGGCGACTCTTGAGCTCGTACTTGGTTCCACACTGCTGGCGCTGCTGATTGCGGTGCCGGCGGGAATTGCTGCCGCCACCAGAGCACGGGTGGACGGCATGCTGCGGGTGTTCACCACGGCAGGCGTATCGCTGCCAGTATTCTGGCTGGGCCTGGTGCTGCAACTAGTGTTCGCTATCACCTTGGGCTGGCTGCCTTCGTCGGGACGACAGTCGTTCGGGGACACGGGGCTGGCAGATCGGCTTACCCATCTCGTGTTGCCCACGCTTGTGTTGGCGGTTGTCCAGGGGGCCGCGTGGACGCGCTATCTCCGCCGATCCATGCGTGACACACTCGATTTGCCTTACGTGCGGGCTGCACGGTTGCGCGGACTGTCCGAACGTCGTCTGGTATGGCGTCACGCACTGCCCAATGCTCTCGGTCCCTTCGTGACCGTGGTACTACTCGATGCCGCCATGTTGGCGTCAGGTGCCGTCGTTACCGAGAGTGTATTCGCATGGCCCGGTGTGGGCAGCCTGTTCACAGAGGCGCTCGTAAAGCGCGACTACCCGGTACTCATGGCGTTCCTGATGCTTGGCGCCTTTGCGGTGGTAACGCTGAACTTGGCGGCCGACCTTCTCGCCCAACGGCTCGACCCGCGCTCACGCGACCACGCGGCAACGGGCGCATGACCCAGAGCACCCGTACAGCCAGCGCGTTGCGCGCGTCACCGGCGCTCCTGTTTCTCGTAGCACTCGTGGCGGCTGCCGTGGCGGCACCGGCACTCGCGCCATTTGCCGCCGACGCCGTGGATTTGGCAAACCGTCGTGCTGCGCCTTCGGGAACGCATTGGTTTGGCACCGACGAACTCGGGCGCGATGTCCTGACCCGCGTTCTGACTGGTGCCCGCGTTTCCCTCGCCATCGGCCTGCTATCGGCCATCGCCAGTGCCGGCGTCGGCACCTTGGTGGGCAGCGTGGCCGGTATGTCGCGTGGCTGGTTGGATGACCTGCTCATGCGCGTGACCGATGCCATGCTGGCCATTCCTCGGCTCCCGTTGCTCATGTTGGCGGCCGCGGTTGTGCAGCCAGGCATCCCTGCCCTGATCGTACTGGTGGCGCTTACCGGATGGATGGAGACGGCGCGGGTGGTGCGCGCCGACGTCCTCTCGTTGAGCTCACGCGAGTTCATCCAGGCCGCACACGCCATGGGTGCCACACCCACACGTGTCCTCGTTCGCCATCTGCTGCCCGCCGTAGTGCCGACACTGTCCGTGGCAACGACCCTGGCGATTGGGCGCGCCATCTTGCTCGAGAGCACCATGAGTTTTTTCGGCGTCGGAGTACAGCCGCCAACGGCCAGTTGGGGCAACATGCTGTATCAGGCCCAAAGCACCATGAGCTCGGAACCGTGGCTCGCGGTGTTCCCCGGCCTTTTCATTTTCGCGACGGTATTGGCGTGCAACGTGGTGGGCGACTCGCTCGGCCATGTCCCGCGTCGCCAGACTGCCTAACGACCTTCCGAGCGTAGCAATGCCTCACGATCTCGCGCTGTCCCTGCCCTTCACTCCACGACGCATTGTCATCGGTGCGAATGCGCACGTCGACATTGCCGCTGCCATCCGCGCCGCTCGTCCGGAGTTCGAAATCCGCGGTGCTCCCTTCATGGAAATCACGGCCGCAGACGTTGCGTGGGCCGATACGTACATCGGCTTCAAGCGCCCGCCGGCCGCGCCCGATATGGGTACGGTGCGGTGGGTACACAGTACCGGCGCCGGCGTCGATGGGTGGCTTGGGCAAGGCCTCGACGCGCGTATTTTGCTCACGCGCTCGCCCGAGTCGTTCGGCCCGATGATTGCCGAATGGGCTGTGGCACGCGTGTTTGCGGTGCAGCAGCAACTGGCATCGTTGCTTGACGCGCAGCGAAAACAACAGTGGGCACCACGCGACATTGCGCGTGTGGCGGGCACGCACGCGCTGCTTGTTGGCACCGGGGATATCGGGACTCACATCGCCTCGGCCTTTGCGGCGCTCGGCATGAGAGTCACCGGTGTTTCACGCTCTGGGCGTGCATCACATCCAGCATTCGACAGCGTGCACTCGATAGAACGGCTCCCTGATCTCGTCGGCAATGCCGATTGGATCGTGTTGTCGGTGCCCGACACGCCGGAATCGCGTGGCATTGTTTCGCGCGCCGTGCTTGAACGGTGTCAGGGAGCCGTATTGCTGAATGCCGGTCGCGGATCGGTTGTCGAGGAATCCGCTCTCCCCGAGGCACTCGATCGCGGATGGCTGCGGGCGGCCGCGCTCGATGTATTCACCACCGAACCGTTGCCCGCCTCGTCGCCACTGTGGGGGCACCCCAAGGTACTTGTGTCTCCCCATATTTCGGGGCTCACCACCATCGAAGGTGCCGCCGAGGGGTTCCTCGACTGTGCGGCCAGTCTCGAGCGCGGCGTATTGCCGAAGTGGGTGGTCGACCGCGCGCGTGGCTACTGACCGCGCACAACGATGGTCGATGTGAACGCACCAATTGTGGCGCGTACGGTGTGGTCCTGCGGCACCGTGCTCGTCGTCAGCGTGTTGTCCGCTACGCCGTTTGCACCAGTGGTCGACATGGCGCTGTTCAGTGTGCCGGCCGACGACGACCAAGTCACGGCAGCACCTGACACGCCATTGCCGTACTGGTCGAATGCGCGCACCTGCAGGGGGCCCGAGGGCGCACCGGCGACGACCTGCACGAAGGGATCAGATGTTATCGCGAGTGCGTGAACGGCGCCTGGCGTAGCAAACGCCACCAACGTATCGGCCTTGCCGCTGGTGAGGGTAGCGGTGACTCGCTGCTCGCCACTGATGGTTCCCAACGTCCACGTGGTGGTCGCCGCGCCGGTTGCATCGGTGACACTCGACGTGGTACCAAGCGTGCCCGCGCCCGTGAGAATGGCCCAGGTTACGCTGGCCGACGCAACCGGCTGGTTGTTCTGGTCAACCACCATAACCGCTAGGGCAGTCGGCAGCGTGGTGCCGACTGCGGTGACCTGACTGTCAGTCGCTGCGACAGGCGAAATGGACAGTACTGCCGATTCGACCTCGGTCGTCGACGTCTTGTCGCTGCAGGCACCGACAAGGACGAACGTGGCGGCAACAAGAACAAGTACCGTGGGGCGACGGCGAAGCCGAATAGGGAGATAGCGTGGCATGCTGACGAACGGGTGAAAGAACGAAGCGGGGGCAGTGTGCCGGTTCGCACGCTGCCCCCGCTTCAACACCCGAGTTGATGCCATCCCCATGCGAGGAAAACGATTGACGTCTCCGCGGCGATTACCGACGAGGCGGATTCCCGCCGGGGATCCGCGAGAGCTCAACCTCAGCGGCGATGCTCCCGAATGCTCCCCACTGTCCACCGGCCACAATGCGACGCCAGAGTGCTTCCGCCTCGGCGCGACGTCCGTTGTACCAGTGCCAATTGGCCACACCGTAGGCTGCCGACGCATCCTGCACGGAGAGTTCGCCGTTGGCGGAGGCCGTCAGCACCGAGTCAGCTGGCAGAATGCCTTTGTAGAGCAGCATGAGCCGATGGTAGGCCCGATTCTCGATGATGCGCATGTTGCGCCGCATTGGCTGCAGTACGGCCGCCGCTTCGGCGTTGCGGCCGGCACGACGCAGCGACATGTAGAGCCAATGCGCCATGGACACGCGACGATCGTCGTTGGTGGCGGCGTTCACCTCGCGCTGCGCGACATCGGCCGCTTCGCCCCAACTACCGTTGAGGTAGTAGGCCAACGCCAAGTGATATCCGATGTTCGACTTGAGGGTGCCAATGGGCGTGTTCGCCGCGTTCGGCTGTCCATCGGGTTCGATTTCGTCCGGCTTGTCGCGTGTCAGTTCGTCGGCACGCTTGAGATCGCGAATGGCAGCATCGAAGTCGCGCACGGAAATCCACCGGTGTCCGCGATGGCGCAACAGCCACGGGTTGTCCGGGTGAATGGCCAGTCCACGCGTGTAGATCTCGATGGACTCGCGCTGGCGCCCCAGATACCCGAGACGTCTTGCGTACCAGATGATGGAGTCGAGATTGGCCGGTGCCTTGATATAGGCCTGGCGCGCCACGGCGAGTTGGCGCTCGTAACGGGCGCGGACCTCTGCGGAGAGCGGCAGCTCACGCAGTGTGTCGCCCAGCGCCGAAATGGCCTGAAATCGCGGCGCGGCTGGCGCACGGGTATTGGGTGTACTGGCAGCGGACTGGGCTGCGGCTGGAGCCACCATGGTGGCAGAGAGCGCCGAGGCCACAAGGGCGGTCAACACGCCACAACGGGCAGAACGGGAAATGGTCATGGACTAAAGTGTGCCCTGAACACATTTCGGGCAAAGCCCGGCTCGAATTTCCGGCTTTCCCTACGCCCCACTCCCGGTTCCAGTGGCAGCGTTGGCGAAACGGAGGTGCCTATGTGGATACAGATGCGGAACACGATCGTACTGGCGACGCTGCTGCTCATGCCCGCCTCGGCCGCAACGCAAAGCGGACCACCGGTAGCGGATTTCGTGAGCGTACGCGAGCAGTTTATCAGCGGGCAAACTCGCCTGGCCGCGCAACTCCTGCTGCAGTCAACGCGGTACATCCGGCATCAGGTGGGGCGCAGCATCGACGAAGTTGTCGGGATGCAGCTGCTCGCGGCCGAGAGCCAACTGGAGCAGTTGGCGAATACGGTGGGCAACGGTCGCCCCACCAGCCTGCGGGTGCTCGAGCAAGCACTCACGCAGGTAGATCGACTGCTGGCGCAGCACTACGTACAGACGGCAACGGCGTTGCTGGTTCGTCCGCGTGAGGGCGACGTGCCGGTGATTGCCAGCGACATGCAGCGCGGCGCGCTGCACTTCGAGCGGTCGTTCACGCTCGATGGACGCGCCCCGTCGTCCGACGCGAAGGTGATACTGGCAGACGTTCGCAGCGTCGCCATGGATATGGAGCGGACGCGCCGAGTACCGGAGAATACCAAAGCGGTACTGGCGGCGTTCAAGCAGCAACTGACCGGCACGGCGGTGATGGCCGTATCGCTCAGATAGTCGTCGGGGCTCAACTCGATTTCAGCGGCGCTGCGCGAAGAATTCCTTCAGCAGCGCCGCACTTTCGTGCTCGAGCACCCCGCCCCGAACTTCGGGCCGATGGTTCAGGCGTCCGTGTCGCACGAGATCGCCGACGCTTCCGCACATTCCGGCCTTGTCGTCCCAGGCCCCGAACACCAGCGAGCCGACGCGTGACAGCACGATTGCGCCAGCGCACATGGCGCAGGGCTCCAAGGTGACTACCAGCGTATAGTCGCCAAGCTCGCGATCACCCACGGCACGTGCCGCATCGCGCAGCGCCAGAACTTCGGCATGCGCCGTCCCGTCACCATCACGCACCATGCGATTTTGTGTGCGAGCAATGATCTGCCCGGTGGTGGTGTGCATCACCACGGCCGCTACCGGCACTTCGCCAGCTTTTGCCGCGTCGCTTGCCTCGACGAGCGCGACACGCATGGCGTCGGCAATGGCAGGAGCGATTGGGGGATGGGTCATTAGGGTTGCCGCGTCCAGCCGTAGTGACGATCGAGAAACACCAGCAGGGCGTCAACGAGCTTGGCCGCAAACGCGCCCCGCGAGGCGGCGCTGTCGCGGATGCCGGTTAAGTGGCTTTCGATTTGCACGGCGTCGAGCGCCGACCCATTTAGCGAACCGTGACGTGCCGTGTTGTACCCGCCGCTGAAGTATTCCTCGCCGGCGCGAGGCGCAGGATCGGCAGGCGACGGCACCGCCGGCACGCCGCGCGACCCCAGCAGCGCGCCAAGGCTGTTTGGGCCACGCAACAACGCCACGCCACGATCGCTTGATTGACGGGCGTCCGTAGCCAAACGGGCCACGCTGCTCGCCCCCATTGCCGCCGTCGCGGTGAGCGTGGCGTCATCCTGCCGCAACGAACTCGCCGACAGGAGATATCCGAGTTCGAGTCGTGGGATGTCGTGGCCGTGACCGTGCACATCGATGAGCAGCCCGCGTGTGTTGGCAAGCTGAATGCGTTGTCTGGCGGAGTCGATGGCCGCGTGCATCCAAAGCCACGTGGTATCGAGGGCGCGCGTGCCCCCGGTGGCTTCATCGCGGTCCCTGTTGCCGTCGTACTTGCGCCGATGCAAGCGGTTGACGATCAGATGCGGACGAACACCCGTGCGCGCGAGGAACGTATCGGCCACCGCTCGCGCGAGTTCCTGCGTATTGAGATCGGTAACCGTGACGCAGCCACCGCACGACCTATCGGGAAGGCCGTTGGGTGACAGCGTCCCGCCGTGCGGTGCCACCAGTACCAGCGGCGCGCTCCCTGGCGTGTATTCCACATAGCCGGCCGCGTCGGTGTACACCTGCCCGACCGTGAGCGGGCCTTGAGGGCCAGTCGGCGCTGACGCCGTGACCGGCGGGTTAGGCCCGGTCGGTGGCGTGTTGTTGGAGTCGGCGCTCCGGCTGCACGCGAGGAGCGTGCAGCCGAGAGTGGCGAGGGCAAAGCGGACCCGACCCGGTGTCACGCGTCGCCGTGGGTGAAGACGAGTGCTTCTTCACCAGGCTGTGCGTTGGCCACGATGGTATCGCCCTCCTTGAAGCGCCCTTCAAGCACCGCCAGCGCGAGCGGGTTCTGCAGCAGCCGCTGCACGGCACGCTTGAGCGGACGCGCGCCGAAGATCGGATCGTAGCCTTCGTCGGCAAGTTGCTGCCGCGCGGCCTCCGAGAGCTGCAGCGTGAGCTTGCGGTCGGCGAGCAGCTTGCGCAGGTGTCCGAGTTGCAGATCCACGATGTAGTCGAGTTCCGCGCGCCCAAGCGGATGGAACACCACCACATCATCGATGCGGTTGAGGAACTCCGGCTTGAAGACGCCGCGGAGCGCGGTCAGGACGTCCTGCTCCGTACGCTTCCAGGTGTCCTGGCTACCGCTCTGGCCACGTTCGAGAATGAGGTGACTGCCCACGTTGGACGTCATGATGACGACCGCATTGCGGAAGTCGACCGTGCGCCCCTGCGAGTCGGTCAACCGACCGTCGTCGAGCAGCTGCAGCAGAATGTTGAACACATCCGGATGCGCCTTCTCAATTTCGTCGAAGAGAATGACGCTGTAGGGGCGCCGACGTACAGCCTCGGTAAGCTGCCCGCCCTCTTCGTAGCCCACGTAGCCCGGCGGGGCACCGATGAGTCGCGCCACGGCGTGCTTTTCCATGTACTCGGACATGTCGATGCGCACCATAGCCTGCTCGTCGTCGAACAGGAACTCCGCGAGCGCCTTGGCCGTCTCGGTTTTTCCGACGCCGGTGGGCCCAAGGAAGATGAAGCTGCCGATGGGGCGGTTGGGGTCCTGCAAGCCCGCGCGCGAGCGTCGCACGGCGTTCGAGACCGCCTTGACGGCCTCCTGCTGTCCGATAACGCGCGTGCCGAGTACCTGTTCGAGCTTTGTGAGCCGCTCCCGTTCCGACTCGAGCATGCGGGTAACCGGAATTCCCGTCCAACGCGCCACGACTTCAGCCACATCGTCGGCCGCAACTTCTTCCTTGAGGAACTGCGGACGGCCGCCGTGGCTCGCCAGTTTCGACTCGGCCTCCTTCATGTCGCGCTCGAGTTGCGGGATGGTGCCGTAGGTGATTTCGGCAGCCTTGCTGAGATCCCCCGCCCGCGTGGCCTTTTCCGCTTCGAACTTGGCCTGCTCGATCTCCTGCTTGATGCGTCCCACCGCGCCCAGCGTTTCCTTTTCCTGCTGCCACTGCGCCCGCATGCCGGCGGCCTGCTCCTTCTTGTCGGCCAGTTCGCGTTCAAGTGTCTGCCGACGCTCAAGAGAAGCGGGATCGGTTTCCTTCAGGAGTGCGGCCTTTTCGATCTCGAGCTGTACGATGCGGCGTTCGACTTCATCGATCTCCTGTGGCACCGAATCGATTTCGATGCGCAGTCGGCTTGAGGCTTCATCGATGAGGTCAATGGCCTTGTCGGGGAGGAAGCGGTCGCCGATGTAGCGATTCGACAGCGTCGCGGCTGCCACCACGGCGCCGTCGGTGATACGAACTCCGTGATGTGCTTCGTAGCGTTCCTTGAGGCCGCGCAGGATGGCGATCGTGCTTTCGACACTGGGTTCGCCCACGAACACCGGCTGGAAGCGACGTTCGAGCGCGGCGTCCTTTTCAACATGCTGACGGTATTCGTCGAGCGTGGTGGCGCCCACCACGCGCAGCTCGCCACGCGCCAGCATGGGCTTGAGCATGTTGCCGGCGTCCATGCTGCCTTCGGCCTTACCGGCACCCACCAGCGTGTGCAGTTCGTCAATGAAGACGACGTAGAGGCCATCGGCGCTCGTGATCTCCTTGAGGACGGCCTTGAGGCGCTCCTCGAATTCACCACGGAACTTGGCGCCGGCAATGAGGGCACCAAGATCGAGTGACACGAGCTTCTTGTTCTTGAGCCCTTCGGGGACGTCGCCACTCACAATGCGCTGGGCGAGTCCTTCGGCGATGGCAGTTTTGCCGACGCCAGGCTCGCCGATGAGCACCGGATTGTTCTTCGTGCGACGCGACAACACTTGAATGACGCGCCGGATTTCCTCGTCGCGACCAATGACGGGGTCGAGCTTACCCTTGCGGGCACTTTCGGTGAGATCACGCGTGAACTTCTGCAGTGCCTGATACTGCTGTTCGGGCGATTGATCGGTAACCTTGTGCGCACCGCGCACGAGCTTCAGGGCGTCGAGCAGCGCCTGTCGGTGAGCGCCAGCTGCGGTGAGCAATCGAGTGCTGTCGGTGCCTTTGGCGTCGGCCAGCGCGACGAGCAGATGCTCGGTCGAGACGTATTCGTCACCGAGCGTTTTGGCTTCGCGCTCGGCGCCGTCGACTACTTGTGTGAGCTCGCGGCTGAACGTGGGCTGCGCGTCGCTCTGCTTGGCATAGCGCCCCGCTTCGAGTTCAGCCCCCGCACGAATGGAGGTGACGTTGACTCCCACACGCTGCAGTACCGGGACGACGATGCCTTCGTCCTGCGCCAGCAGTGCGAGGAGTAGATGCAAATCGTAGACGAGTGGATTGCCGCTCTTGCGGGCAAGGGCCACGGCGTCGTTGAGCGCTTCAGCGCTCTTCACGGTGAGGCGGTCGGGATTGATCATACCGTTTCTCAGAGCAATGGCGATGCCGGATTCTCCCTGCCGGATCAGCAGGGATCAAGAGAACGCGACCGCATGGCGGGCGCTACCTCCTGACAATAGTGCAGCCAGGTGGCAAAGTGGCGGAATCGCCCCCGTTCCTGAGCATTTGGCGATGGCGGACTGGGTACAAATAAGAGCGCCCCGGGTCCGCTCACCCGGGGCGCTCTTTGCGTTGGTACTTCGGGTCTCGTGGTGCTCGACCTGCGACTGCTTACTTCACCACGATCATCTTCTTCACCAGCGGCACGCCATCCACCTCAAGGCGATACAAGTACACACCTGAGGCGGCCTCCCGCCCGGTTGCTTGGACTTTGCCATCCCAATAGGCGACGTAGTCACCACAGGGGATTGCGATTTTTTCCAGCGGTTGACCACCGGCCACTCCGCTTGTTCCGCCCTGCAACACCGGGGTTGCCACGACGTCCGAAAGGACGTTGTAGACCTTCAAGCTGACCCGGTACTGCTTGCCAGGTTGGGAACAGGTAGGTGCATCACCTACCGTGAACGGAATGCGAGTTTCCGGATTGAACGGATTCGGATAGTTCTGTCCGAGCGTCGCTCCGTTGCGTCGAACCCGTCCGTCGTCTTGCGACGTCTGGGCCTCTGCGACTCGTGGCATGAACACGCTGAGAGCGAGCACCAGACCCAGTGCTCCCCACAAACGTTTCATGTTGCTTCTCCGACTGACGAATCAGGTTCTGAGTCGACGTCTCCGTTAGAGGGTGAGAAGTTGAGGACCGGAATTTCGGCCCTGTGTGTAGTGTAGGACGCACTCCCCCGCCCGTCAAGCAACATTATGACGGCCGTTATGGGCACGGGCAGCCACCGACGAGGTCAAGTAACCCGTAACCTGTTACAAAACAACACCTTACGAGGAACCCTAACGGTCTACCTGCGCATTGGACTCCCAGTGCCCCTGTTCCCACACCCGGTACGCTTTGAGGGGCCGGTTGTCGGGGAGGTGGTGGTCGAGAAACTCGCGCAACAGGCGTTGATGGGCGCGCACGTCGGCGCTTTCTGCCAGGACGGCCTCGCCGGCAAGCCACTGTTGCAACGCGCGCCTGGCCGCTGGCGGCAGCAAGCGCCCCCCCGGCACCTGCCTCGCACATAAAGCGCAGAGGGCTCCGCCCGCGGCGACCTGGAACCGCGCCTCGGCCTCGTCTTCGAGCGGAGTGTGGCATTCGGCACAGTGAGCAACTGCGGGCCGAAACCCGACCTCGCCGATGAGCCGCCAGAGTGCCCCCAGCGTGGTACTGCCCGTGTCGGCTGGCGCGGCGGCGGCGAGCCGGTCAAACCCGTCGAGGAGCACACCGTACACCGACGGGGCGGCTTCATCGTGCAGCAACCGAAGCGCGCATTCGGCAATAGCACTGGCCGCCGTAAAGCGCCCCAGATCGAGCGCCAGTGAAGCACGCGAGGCCGTCACATCGAATCCTTGCAGCGCGTGCAGATCCCGGCCCTGCTTCATCTGGATCTGTGCTTGTCCCTCGGCAAAGAGATCGACAGCGCTGCCAAATCGTTTTTTCGACGACCGGGCCCCGCGCGCGACGACAGACTGCACCCCCGCTTCCCGAGTAGCCAGCCGCAGAATGCGGCTGGACTCGAGATAGTCGGCGATGTGCAACACAATCGCATCGGTTTGCACCAAGGTCATGACGAAAGCTTAGCGTAGCCCCACAGCCACGGCAAAACCCGTGGTGCGCCCGCGACCGCTGTTAGCGGATAGCCAGATCGACGCCACCCTGCCCCGCGCTCACGCGGCGCGTTTCGACGAAGCCCGGCGTGAAGACGACCAGCGATGTTGCCGATCCCGTGCCGTTCACGAGACAGTGCACGCGGCCCAGTGCGTCGGCCTGTCCGCTGCCGCAATTCACGGCATCGCCGGCGGCGGTACGCAGTTCGAGAAACCCGCTGGTACCGTTCGACACGAACGACAGGTCGTCGGTGCGGACTTTGACAATGCGTCCGGCGAACGCCGAGAGATTCTCGTACAGCGACACATACAGAAATCCGTCGAGTCCAAGCTTCGTACTGGCTCCGTAGCTCCCGCTCGGCATGCCCCGCGTGCTCTGCACGCGGCGGTTCCGCAGGTCGACCTTCGCGATCGACCCGGAATTGAGCAGCGTGTACGGGAAGCTGGCGAAGCTGGCGTCGCCTCCGGCGCTGATGAAAGCCACATCGCCGAGCACGATGGCCGATGCGCCTGAACCACGCATGCCGGTCATCACGATGGTGTCGCGCGTGGACCCGGTGTTGGGGATGCGGATGAGTCGCACGTCGCCCTGCACGGCATAGTTCGACCGGCAGTTGCTGTTGGCGTCGACCACCCACGTGGCATTGTCGTACACGAACATGTCGGTGGGACACAGTCCAGCGTTACCGATGCGGGTAATGGTGGGCGTGCCGCTTCCCACGACACTCACGAGGGCAATGGCACTCGAGTCGCGCAGCGCTGCGGCAATGAGGGTCTGCCCATTACTCCCGCGAAACAGGCGCGCCCGTGACGGATTGCTGCGCGTTGGCAACTGGATACGTCGGAACGTGGAGGTGCGTACATCCGCGATGTACAGCAGGTCGCCAGCGCCACGACTCGAAACGGCGAGCACGGTATCGCGTTCGAGCGTGAAACCGCCGGCGTCGAACTCAGTCGCCGGTGCGAGTGCGAGCTTGGTAGTGGCGGTACCGGTGTCACCGAGAAAGGTGAGCCCGGGTTGAATGAAGCCGTCGAGCACCACAATGCCGCGCGGAGGCTGCGGCGTAATGACGGTCGGATTGTCGCTACCGCAGGCCGCGAACATTGCGGCTCCGAGTAGGGTGCACATGGTGGAGCGAGCGCCGCGCACGATGCGCGCGCCGCTGGAGCGGGAGTGGACCGGGGAAAACATGGGTTTTGCGAATTGGGGAGTCTTGATGCAGTCCTGCGAATGCCATCCCCGCGGTGCGTAACCACCGCGGAGCACAATACCGCCGCGGGTTACGACCGTGGCTGCAACGTGAGTGAGGCGGACCAGCCGCGCCCTGGCATGGGGAACCCCCGCACCGACTGCCACCTCACGTTGGTGGCATTGTCGAGCGAGATGGAGAGAAGCGCACGTGTGTTCGCCACGATGTGCTGACGCGACCACGCCACATCGGTGAGCGTCACGGCGGGCAGTTCAAACAACGGATTGCTGGGGCCAGCCGTGTACGGTCGACGCCCCTGCAGGCGGACATTCGCACTCACGCTATTGGCGCCATGTCGCCACGCCCCCTGCACACCCGCACTGTGCTGGGGCACATAGGGCGTGGGAATGGTTAGCGCACCGGAGCGAAGGGTCGAACGGTACCACGTGTGCCACGCGCCAAACGTGAGCGCCGGGGTTGTGTACTCGAGACGGGATTCGGCTCCCCGCAGGCGTTCGCGTCCGACATTGGCCGGACTCCAGCCGAAGTTGCCCGGAAACCACACGATGGCGTCTCTGGTATCTCGCGACACGAGCAGCAGCTCGCCGTTGAGGCGCGCAGCTCCCCTTTCGTGCGCACCACGAAGCCCGACGCTCGCGTCGAGCGTCACACGTTCCGGAGCGAGCGCACGCACCGCAAGTCGCTGTGGTGATGAGAAGTACAAGTCGTACAGTGTGGGCACACGAACGGCTTGCGCACTTCGGGCGAGAACCGAAAGTGACGACACGCCGGTGCCGCCCAGCACACGCCATGCAAGTCCCGCTGAGCCCGTGGGCTGTACACCGTGGCGTTCGACAACATCGGCACGCAGGCCCGCGTCGACATCGAGACGGGAAGCGGCGTCGCTGCTCCGGCGCCATCCCCATGCCGCGAAGGCTCGGGAGCGCTGCTGCGACAGGTTGCCGGTGGCTGCCAAGGCATCGGTGCCGGTGCCTACCCGCCACTCACCATGTCGTGCCGATCCTCTCCACTCGACGTCACCGGCCCACACGGCGGCACGCGTGTCGAGTTCGGGCTGCTGCGGATCGCGATACGAAAGCGTGAAGCGACGAACGCCACTGGTCAGCAAGGTCGAACCGATCGCCACCTGTCCACGCAGCAGAGCGCGCATCGTGCGCGAGCGATCCTCGTCGTACGCGCGCACATTGGCCGGCCCCACCATGCCTCGTTCGCCGGCAGACACGAGCAGGCTCCACTGCGTACGCGGCGACACGATCCCGAGCGAGACGACGCTGCGCTGCTCGTCGTTGTTCGTACGTTGCTCGCGTACTGGGCGCTCACCGGCATCGTTGAGAAAGGCGAAATCATTCTGCGTACGCCGATGCGATACCGAGCCGCTCCAACGCACGCGCTGCGCACTTCCGGCCCACGCTGCTTCGGCGGCCCACTGTCCGAAGGCTCCGCTGCGTAACGAGAGCAGACGCTGCGACGCCGTGGTGAGGGCCAGCACCCCTCCGCTGGCGCCACTGCCTGCCCCGAGTGGATCGGCCCCCGGGCGTACCGTGATAGTCTGCACCGCAGCCAATGGCACGTCGTTCACATCAGCGACCCCGGTGGCCGGGTCGTTGAGCGGCAGTCCGTCGAGCGTAATCACCACCTGTTCGCGCCGCGCGCCGCGCAGCGAGAGGCCGGATTCCCCTCGCGCCGAGCGCAGCGCAACATACGGCAGCAGCGCGATGGCCCCATTGAGCGTTGACACACCACGTTCGCGCGCATCACTCATGGCAACGCCAGCCTGGACGGCTCCGGCCACCGGTCGCGTTCCCGTCGTGGCAGTGACGCGTTGCGTGGCCAAGGTCGTGACCCCGCGTTCGTTCATTTCCGCCGACGTACTGACTCCAACGCGCGGTATCATCGTGATGAAAACGATGGCCGTATCGCTGTGCGAGTGCGCACCGATGGCGAGGGTTTGCGGGCGGTAGCCCACGCGTGCCACAACCATGTCGTTCGCGCCACGCGGAACGCGCAGGCAGTCTCCAGCAGCCACACGCTGCCCACCGCGCATGTCGCGCACTGTGACACCAACGACAGGCGCCCCGGTGACGGCATCGCGCACACACACACGCACGCTGTCTACCGGCTGCGCGGCACCGGCCAACGCCCCCTGCCCGACCACCCAGAGCACCCCGAGTGCGTGAAATGTCACCGCGCTCGCCCTCGACCACGCAATGGCAGCAGCGCCGGTACACCAACGGCCGGATCTCGCGTAACCACGAGTGGCCATTCGTACACTGACTCGAGGACTTCGCCACGCATGACGGTCTCGACACTGCCGGCTGCGGCAACGCGCCCGCGGCTCAGGAGGACGATGTGTTCAGCAAAGCGCGCGACGAGGTTGAGTTGGTGACTCACCAGCAGCACCGTTCGGCCTTCGCGCGCGAGTCCATCGATGAGTTCGAACACCGCCATTTCGTGGGCGATGTCGAGGAATGTGGTGGGTTCATCGAGCACAAGCACGCGCGTGTCCTGCGCCAAAGCGCGGGCGATGCGCACCCTCTGCCACTCGCCGCCCGACAGCGTATCGGTGGCACGATCGATGGCCTCGGACATTCCGGTGCGAGCCAACGCGTCGGCGACCGACTGCCAATCCCCGTTGGAGGGTGCACCGAATGCTCCGCGACGCGGGTGACGTCCGAGCATCACAAACTCGCGTACGGAGAGTGGCATGCCCGGCTCTTCGCGCTGCGGTACAATGGCCACATGCTGCGCCAAACTGCGTGCATCGAGAACGGCGATGTCGGCACCGGCCAGCAGGACCCGGCCGCTGGTGACCGGAGCGCGACGCAGCAGGGAGCGCACGAGACTGCTTTTGCCGCTGCCATTGGGGCCGACCACCGCGGTGATCATTCCAGGCTGCGCGTGCAGCGTTACGCGATCAAGCGCCGGCGTCGGGCGACCCGCGTATTGCACCGTGATACCGTCGAACCCGAGCGAAGGACCGTCGAGGAGTGCGCGCGTATCGGATGTCATGAGCTCACGGCTCCACGCTTTGCGGCGACGGTGCTCACGCGGTCAACCGGCGTAACCGCGACAGAAAGAACGGGACACCAACAAGAGCCGTTACGGCACCCAACGGCAGCTCTGCGGGCGCCCGTACGGTGCGCGCCAGCAAGTCCGCCAACACCAGCAGCGCGGCACCATAGAGGGCCGAGAGCAGCAACATGGGCCGATGCTGGCGCGCACCGAGTGCACGTACGAGGTTCGGCACTACGAGGCCCACGAATCCCACTAGGCCAGCCGACGCGACTGTTGCCGCTGCAAGCCAACTGGCAATGAGGAAGATGCGTCGCGAAGCGCGGTCGACATCCACACCAAGCGCCGCCGCCGGCTCGCCGCCGAGTGCGAGAACATCCAAGTCACGGGCTCGCCACACGAGCAGCCCCCCAAACACGACCAGCGCGCCGGCACTGCGCGAGACCGCGCCCCACGACGCGTCGGCGGCGCTGCCCATCATCCACCAGAGCGCACCGCGGAGTCGCTCCGGCGGTGCATCGGCGAGGGCCACCAGAATGGCCGCGTTGGCGAAGGCTCCCACCACCACACCGGCCATGAGCAGCAGTCGCGTGTCACCACTTCCGCCAACGATTCGCGCCAGCGCCATGACGAGAATGGTGGCAGCGGCAGCCCCGACGAATGCGCACGCCGTGAGCAGCGTCGGCGACACCACCCCAAGTGCCATGGCCACGACCGCGCCCACGGCGGCTCCGCCGGACACGCCAAGCAGATACGGTTCGGCGAGCGGATTACGCATGGTGCCCTGCAAGGCGCCACCACTCATGGCGAGGCCGGCGCCAACTGCCGCAGCCAACAGCACACGCGGCAGCCGCAAGTCACGCACAATCGCGACGTCGGCACCGTCGCCAACGCCGCGCAGCGCATCGAGCACCTCACTGACGGGCAAGGACACGGCGCCGAACGCGATGCCGAGGAGCGAAACGCCCACGAGCATCACCGCACCGAACACCCAGGGCCAATGGCCGGCATGGCGTAGCGACATCGGTTCGTGGTGACGCTCCCCCGTGGAATGACTCATGGCAGGGAATCGGCGAGCGCGGGGTGCAGAGCCCGCGCGAGTTGCACAGCGGCCATGCCCAGCACGACCGACGGGCGTCCGGTCACGGCCGGATCATGCGTGACGAAGCGTCGGTCGCGTACGGCCGGCAGCGCCTGCCACGTGTTATCGTTGCCAAGTTCACCGGCCTGCTTGGCGCTGGTCACGACAAATTGCGGCGCGCGCGCGAGGATCTCTTCGAGACTTACCGTGGGCGAGGGCTGCGCAGCATCGTGAAACACGTTGCGTGCGCCGGCGATCTCGAGCAGTTCGTCCATGTAGCTGCCACCGCCGATGACCATGGGTGGCGTGGTCCACACGGGCCAAATGACCGTGGGCCGTGTGACACCGGCCGTGACCGCGCGAACCCGATCGAGCGTGCGTTGCACGGAATCGCTCACAACGCGGGCGCGTGGCTCGGCACCGACGGCTACGCTCAACGCGCGGAGTTGAGCGTGAAACTGCGCGATGCGATCGACCCGCAGCGTGAGTGTCCGCACGCCCGCGCGGTTGAGGGCATCGGCGGCGCTGCGATTCTCCGCCGTCGCGTAAAGAATGACAAGGGTTGGTTTCGCGGCGAGGATGGCCTCAACGGCTGGGCGTATGCCATCGCCGAGTGCCGGTATGCGAACGACTTCCTGTGGATACTGATCCCATCGCGATCTTCCAACGAGCAGTGTGTCGGCGCCGATGGCGAAGAGCGCTTCGGTCGCGGCGGGATTGAGCGACACCACGCGGGCGGCGAATCGCGCGTCGGTGGGCAATGGCACGCCAAAGTCGTCGGTGTCGGCCGGCGCGATGGAGCGGCTGGCAGGCACGCGCGAAATTGAGCCCGCCGTATCAGCGAGCGCTTGGCGCTTGGTGTCGGTACACGCGACGGCGGTGGTGCCAAGCAGCAGCACCAGCAATCGACGTGCACGGCGTACCAATCGTGGGTGAGGAAACACGAACGGGCATCCTCTCCCACGAGAAGACGCCCGAGCACGCGGAACGACGGAACCAGAACGGTAGCGTCGTCACGTTTGCACGAGCCCCCCCTCGAGGGTCTTCGTCAAAGAATGAGCGCGGGTCGTCTCCTGGCTCCGGGTCACGACACTCACCTTCCCGATCGTGCTGATCAGTGGTGCTTGAGCGTCGCGGCTGCACACCCGAAGGGTGGCAGTACCCGTTACAGTGGCGGGGCCGCGCCGGCATTTCACCGGCTTCCGTGTCCCGCGCTCGAAATCAGTTGTCCGTCGCACCCTGTGTGCGACAGTTCGAACCTACCGTCCAGACCCGACTTCGGCAAGCGCGTCCGCGAGTGCGGACTTGAGTTCGGCCCGTCGCGCTTCGTAGGCAGCAGTGACGGCTGCCGACGGTGCATCCTGCTTCGCGTAAATCGCATCGAGTGCGGCGATTTCCTGCGCCAACCGCTCGCTGGTAAGCGGCTCGCGTTCAGGCGCTGCTGGGCGAAGCGTCGGCGCCACCGCTGCACGTTTTGCCGCGGCGCGTTGCATGCTGCGCGTGAGCGCCAACATCATGAGCATGCCGGCGGCCACCAGCAATCCGGCGATGTACAGATTGCGGCCCGGTGTCGCACTCGTGGGCACGTCGACCACGAGTTCGGCATCGGCCTTGGTGTCCTGGGCCAGAAAGCGACGGAAGTTTCGTCCTTCGAGTGTCACGGGATCGACGGCAGTGAACCCGGTTCCGCGCACGACACTCTGCGGCTCTTCGACGAGCACTTCGAACACCACCACTGGCGACTCTGCACGTACCCGCATGGGGAAACTGGCGCCCGGCAGCTTGTACGAAAACGCCACCTGCTTCACACCCGGAGCGATGGGCGCGAACACCGACACGCGGCCGTTCTGTGCCGCAAAGGCATCGGGTGAGATTTCGCCTTCGTTGGCGCGCACATCGACGGCCGCTTGCGGAATGGCCACGCTCCACGTGGGGCCGGCATTCGCACCGTCACTCGCGATGAGCGTGACGAGACTGTCGTTGGACAGTTCGAAGACCTCCACGATCGTGCGCATGTCGGCGCTATCCGCCTTGCTCACGATGAGATGCCGCCCCTTTACCGACATCGGAAACGTACGCGACGTGGTATCGAAAACCGTGATCTCGGTTTCGTCGCCACGCGCACTCGTCGACCGCAGCGGCGTGGTGAAATACGCGATGCCTCCGTAGGTGGTGGAGGCGAAATAGACGGCGTCGCCTGAACCGAACGGGGTGTACTTGAACCGGTACGCCCCCGCCCCATCGCTGCGCACGGAATCGATGGGGCCCGCCGTATCCTTGCCCACGCGATGCAGCGTGACCCAGACATTGCGCGCCGGCCCCATACCGGTGGAGTCTCCACCCTCGCGTACGGGAACACGCACACGCCCTTCGACGGTGCGCGCGCCGTCCGGTGCTTGGGCAGTCGACGGTGTCGCTGATGGGGTACGTGCCCCCGTGATGGGATTCTGCGCGCTGGCAGTGGTACCCACAGTGATACCCACGGTAGCACCGGCAACCAGCAGCACGACCATCCGACGGAGGCGATTCATGACACGCGTGCGAAAGGGAAGAACCAAGAGGGAGTGGCAGTGACTCATGGATTGAACTTGCCGAAGTCTTCGGGACGCAGGTTCTCGAGGTAGGCTTGCAATTGCTCTGCGGTGAGTTCCTGCTGCCGCGGCGTGGGATCGCTCAGTTCGGTCGCGTCCTCGTCATGCTCGACGTCGATCTCGGTGAGCAGGAACTCCGGAGCGAAGATGGGGGCACCCAGCCGCAGCGCAATCGCGATGCTGTCCGACGGTCGGGCATCGATGGCTACCAGTCCCTGCGCGCCGTCCAACTGCATCTCGGCGAAGTACGTGTTCTTTTCGACGCGCGTAATCGAGACCCGCCGCAAGCTGCCACCGAGGCCGGTGATGAGCGTTTTGCAGAGGTCGTGCGTGAGCGGCCGCTCCCGCTTGAGCTGGTTCATCTGGATGAGAATGGACTCCGCTTCCGGCTTCCCGATCCAGATGGGGAGCATGCGCGCCCCGGCCTTCTCGCGCAGCATGACCACATACGAGTTCGTCGCACTATCGAGCCCAAGGCGGGCCACTGTGACTTCCACCATCTGCTTGCTCCGGATGGGGGCACGACCGCACACCACACGCGGCGCGATCATGATGCCCTCTGAAATATCAAACCGACCGCCAGCGGCCACCGTGCAGGGACCCTGCACCGCCACGCCAGCGGTCGGCTGTGATACCCCGCAGGACTACTTGATGGCCTTCTTGAGAGCCGCGACGCGGTCGGTGCGTTCCCACGTGAAAGTGGTGCGAGCCGACTTGCCACGTCCCATCGTTTCCGGCTTGCGCCCGAAATGCCCGTAGGCCGCCGTCGCCTGATAGATGGGCTTGCGCAGATCGAGCGCCTTGCTGATGCCACGCGGGGTAAGGTCGAACACCTCGTTGACAGCGGCTTCGATGACCCGATCTGGTACGGCGCCGGTACCGAACGTCTGGACGTACACCGACACGGGTTCAGCCACACCGATGGCGTACGCCACCTGCACCTCGCAGCGCTGGGCCAGCTTTGCCGCCACGATGTTCTTGGCCACCCAGCGCGCCGCGTAGCAGGCTGAGCGATCGACCTTGGAGGGATCCTTGCCGCTGAACGCCCCACCACCGTGGCGGCCCATGCCGCCATAGGTGTCGACGATGATCTTGCGTCCCGTCAGCCCGGCATCGCCCTGGGGGCCACCGATGACGAAGCGTCCGGTGGGGTTGATGTGCGTCTTCATGCGGCGGCCGATGAACTCGGCGGGAATAACCGCGTGAATGACGTCATCGAGAATGGCGCGACGCAACTTGGTGTTGGACACCTTCTCGTCGTGCTGGGTGGAGATGACGACGGTATCGACGGCCACCGGACGATTGTCCTCGTACACCACGCTGACCTGCGCCTTGCCATCGGGGCGCAACCAGCTGTGGGTTCCATCCTTGCGCAGCACCGAGAGCTGGTGCGTGAGCGCATGCGCCAGCTGAATGGGCATGGGCATGAACTCGGGCGTCTCGTCGGTGGCATAGCCGAACATCATGCCCTGATCACCGGCCCCGCCGGTGTCAACGCCCTGTGCGATGTCGGGGGACTGCCGGTCGATGGTGCTCATAACGGCACAGGTCTTCGAGTCGAACCCGAAGTTCGCGTCGTTGTAGCCGATGCCATCGATGGTCTGCCGGACGATCTCCGGCAGATGCACGTACGCCGAAGTGGTGATCTCGCCGGCGATGACCGCGAGGCCCGTGGTCACGAGCGTTTCACACGCCACACGCGCCGCGGGATCTTCCCGCAAGATGGCGTCGAGGACTGCATCGGAGATCTGGTCTGCGATCTTGTCCGGATGCCCCTCAGTGACGGACTCCGACGTGAAAAGATGACGATCGGCCACGGTGTGCAGCGCTCGTGTTGAGAGATGGAGAAAAAGGTCCTGCGTACACTAGTCCGGCTTATCGGCCGGGACAACTGGAGACTCCCTGACGCGCCGAGCAGGGCGCGTGGTCAGCCGAGTTCCGCCCGGAGCCGACGCCGGAGCAGGACTTCGGCTTCACGCGCCGTGCTGCAGGCCATGGCAGCCCGCGCCGCATCGGCAGCCGCCTCGGCGCGCACCCCGCGAATGATGCGTTTGACGTCGGCCACAGCGCGCGGCGAGACGCTCAATTGGCGCAGCCCGAGCCCCAGCAGTGCGAACACTGCCAGCGGTTGCGACGCCATTTCGCCGCACACGCAGACGTCGATGCCATGGGCAGCACCGGTGGCCTGGACCTGCGCCATGAGCCGGAGTACGGCCGGATGGAACGGGGTAAAGCGCGGGGCCAGATTTGCGTTGCCACGATCGACCGCGAGCATGTACTGCACCAGGTCGTTCGACCCGATACTGAAGAAGTCTACGTCGCGCACCAACGTATCACAGGCCACCGCCGCGGCCGGCGTTTCGATCATCACACCGAGCGGTACATCATCGCGGAACGGCACGCGGCGCTCGGCCAATTCCTCCAGGCACTCGCTGATGAGCTGTCGGGTTTCCCGCACCTCGTCGACGGTGACCACCAACGGCAACATGATGCGCAGGTCGCCGTGCACGGCCGCACGCAGCAACGCCCTCAGCTGCACCTTGAACAACTCGCTCTCATCGAGGCACATGCGGATGGCACGCCAGCCGAGGAACGGGTTGGCCTCGTGCGGGAAGCCGCCCACCGGCAGCTTGTCGCCGCCGACATCGTAGGTGCGAATGATTACGGTCTTGCCGCCAAACGCCTGGACGACACGCTTGTAAGCCCGATACTGCTCTTCCTCGTCGGGCATGCTGGCGCGCCCCACGACGAGGAATTCGGTGCGCATGAGGCCGACGCCGTCGGCGCCGCTGTTGGCGCCAACCTCGGACTCTTCCGGGATGTCGACATTGGCCCGCACCACCAACGTGACCCCGTCCCGCGTGATTGGCTCACTGACCGCGAGTTCGCGCAGCACATCGGCGCGCCCCTCTTCTTCGGCTACACGCTGCTGGGCCTCTTCGACTTCCCGCTCGGTGGGCGTGACCACCAGCGTGCCTTCGGCGCCATCGAGGATGGCGATTTCCCCACCCTTGAGCACGGAGAGCGCCTGTCGTAGCCCGACGACCGCCGGCAACCCCAAGGAGCGGGCCAGAATGGCCACGTGCGCCGTGGCCGTTCCCGCTTCGGTGGCAATGGCGGCGATGCACTCGCGATCGAGTTGCATCGTGAGCGACGGCGTGAGGTCGTGCGTGACGAGAATGGTGTTGCTGCCGCGCGGAACGTCGACCGGATCGTGATCGGGAAGGTCGAGCAGCAACGAGAGCACGCGAATGTGCACATCGGTGAGATCACCAACTTTCTCACGCAGCATCGGCGCACTCGAACGGGCAAAGTGCTGACGCCATTCGAGCAGCACGATGTCGAACGCCTTTTCGGCGCCAAGGTTCTGGCGAATGAGCGCGATGGTGCTGTTGGTCAGCTCGCCGTCGTCGAGGATGGAGAGCTGCACATCGAAGATGGCCGCTTCTTCGGGACCGGCCTGTGTCTCGGTACGTGCCCGCAGGTGTCGCAGGCGCACGCGCGCGCGCTCGACGGCGTCATGGAAGCGAGCGATTTCGGCGTCGATGCTTCCGTCGTCGACAAGCCGATGACGGACCTCGGGCACCTCCCACCGCAGGAGGTGCACCGGGCCCACGACGATCCCCGGCGACGCGGGGATGCCGCGGAGCACCGAAAGCACTCAGCTCTCTCCGAAGCGAGACGCCACCAGCGCCGACAGCGCATCGAGCGCGGTGTCGGCATCAGGGCCGGAAGCCTTGAGCGTGATCGTGGCACCGTATTCGGCTGCCAACATCATCACCCCCATGATGCTTTTCCCGTTCACCTCGAGGTCATCGCGCGAGATGGTGATATCGCTTTTGAACTTCGAGGCCGCCTTCACCATTTCGGCCGCGGGTCGCGCGTGCAACCCATGCTTGTTCACGATTTGGACGGATCGTTCAGCCATCAACGGACCACCGAGTAGAGGACGAAGACCGCGAGCAAAGCCAAGACAACGCGCCACCCCTCGGCACGGCCCTGCAGTCGCACGAGGAGTACTGCCAACACAGGCGTGGCAACCGCCACCCCCATGGGAATGGGTGAGAGCGGTTCCTGACCGCCAATCGCCCGATGAACAGCCAACGGCAACGCCAGGCCCCCCAATACGGCGGACACCCGTCCAATGTAGCGCGGACCGTGCTGAAGCACCGGATGCCCCATTGCCGTAGCAACGCGTAACCCGTGCTTCCATCCGGCCCGGAGCCCCCAGTCACGCAGCCCAAGGTGCCCGACGTTGTACAGTAAGAGGAAACCGGCCACCACTCCAAGCGGCGTCCAGCCAAAGCCGAAGAGCAGCAGCGCCATCAACGAACAGGCGGGGAGCCAGGCGGCCCACACGAGGCGGTCGCCAAGGCTGCCCAACGGGCCACAGAGCGCGGTGCGGAAGCGCTCGATGCGAACGGCCGGCACCTGCTCCAATTCAACCCGGGCGAGCGCTCCGACCGCGAGCGACGCCAGGTATGGGTGGGCGTTGAAGTACACCGACTGTCGAGCGAGCGCGTCTTTGTAGGGCTGTGCGTCCATGCCGCCGGGCAGTTGCCGCAGCGCGGGCTCAACGCAGAAGCCCACGCCGTTCCCCACCAGAATCTCGTAGTTCCACGATCCTTGAATGGCGAGACAGCGCAGCAACATGGAGGCCCGCAGCACGGCCGGAAGTTCGGGCGCGGGCACGGCGTCGGGGACCGGCATACTCACGGTGTCCCGGCGGAGCGCCGGGTTATCGAGACCGGTCTCAGGCACCAGCCACCACCAACACCGTGCCCACCGCGAGCGACGCCACGAACAGCCGACGGGTGCCACTGATGGCGTGGAAATCTTTCCAGACCGAGGCGGCCGCCACGGCGGCCACACACGTCACGATGATGGCGCGAGACAGGTCTTCACTCACCGTCCAGCGGAGATTGACCTGTGCGGCCAGCGGGCGGGCCAGCAGATACATGCACGCCGCCAACAGGGCGCCGCGTGCGAGGTCGAGCGTCATGCCGAACACCTGGAGTCCTACCACCGTATTCCGCGAACCGGCCGCCAACTGGTCGAGACGCGGACGCGCAAACGCCGCGATGATCTGCCGATGCTTGACCATGGTCCAGCCGCCGATCCACCCGGTGGTAATGCCAACCAGCACCCCCACGGCGAACGCTCCGACGCTGGGGAACGACGCCGACGTGGCCCCCACGGCCGCGACCGCCCCTGCCACCACCGAGGCGCTGCCCCACTCGGGATAGCGCGAGGCGCCAACCGGCAGCGATTCGAGCGCCAGACACTCGAGGGCGGTGCCACACACGAGGCCGGCCTCGGGGGCGCCGACAAAGGCACCACCAAGGGTAGCCGCCACAATGGGCCGCGAAATCATGGCCTGCGGAAAGCTCACGACGTCGAGCCCGACCACCCCCGCGAGGAGCGCGAGTGGTATGGTGTCGACAAGCACCGCGAGGAACGCCATGAGCATGCGGTTACGCGCTCGAGACGGACGTCAGGACTTCCGCGAGCGGCACGGCACGAGCGCCCGGGACATCCTGGGCGGTGACCTCCACTCCCTGCGCCTCGATGGCCCGCAGTCGCGCTTCCTCATCGGGGGTGAGAAACACGTAGCGGAGCCGGCCCGTGCGACCGGGGGAGTGGTGTACCCCACCGATGTTCACCGCGTGAATCTGTCCGGACGCCGCGCTAACCAGTCGCTGCATGGTGTCAATGCTGCCAACGAGCACGATGCCCACCTGCGGACTCGCGTGGTACGCGGCAAGCACCGCCGCAGCGTCTTCGACGGTGTGGAAGTGCACCGACATCTCCGGCGGCACGCCCATGCGATAGAGCTCCTGCTCCCATTCGCTCGCAGCCACGTCGTCATCCACGAGCACGATGAAGCCCAGCTCGAGCGGTTGCCCCCAGCCCACGACCACTTGGCCGTGAATGAGGCGATCATCGATTCGGTAAAGCGCGATGGGCATACGGTGGGGGATCCTGACGGCGCGCAGCGCTCAGGCGCTGGGCACGGTCACGCCGTGCACGACCATGGAAGCGCGCCCTCGATCGAGAGCGGCCCGCACGGCCTGCTCCGGATCGACGTCGTCCTGCATGGCAAAGTCGAGCAGCAGCGAAAGGTTGATGCCGGTGACGAGCAGCACGCCTGGCCGCTCGCGGATGAGGCGGCGCACGGCCATGGTGCAGCTGCCCGCTGGCAAGTCGGTGAAGATGACCCGCGCCCCCGTTTCGTCGAGGGCGCGAACGAGCGCGCTCTGGATGTCGTCGAGGCAGAGCCCGGTGTTCGAAATGGCGACGAAGTGCCGGCCGCGTCCGGTGATTTGCTCGACGGCCGAAATGATGCCGCTGGCAAAGGTGCCGTGGCCGGCCACGACGCCCCGCACGCCTCCGCTTTGCCCTTCGTCTGCCGTCACTACTCGTCGTCCTCCTGCAGATACCGCTGTACGTCGGACTTGCGACGCATCTGACCGATCAGTCGTTCGTTGAACGCCGTCGCCGTGTCGTACCCGCGATAATAGCGCAGGAGATGGTTCATCGCGATGACCTCCGCGATGACGGTGATGTTCTTCCCGGGATTGAGATGCACCGTGATCTTGGGGATCTCGACCCCGAGAACGTCGATTGTTTGCACATCGAGCCCGGTACGGTCGACCTGTGCATCGGCATCCCACTCTTCGAGCACCACGACGACTTCGAGTCGCTTCTGCTGGCGCACGGCATGAATGCCGAAGATGGCGGGAATATCGAGCAAGCCGACGCCGCGGATTTCCATGAAGTGCCGCTGCAGCTCGTGGCCTTTGCCGATGAGCACATCGTTGCCGCGCCGCGAGACGAACACGAGGTCGTCGGCCACGAGTCGGTGGCCACGCTCGACCAGGTCGAGTACACACTCGGACTTGCCGATGCCACTCTTGCCCGTGAAGAAGAGACCCACGCCGTACACGTCGGCGAGCGAGCCGTGCATGGTGGTGGTAGGGGCGAACTGATCGGCCAGAAACGGCTTGATGAGCCGGTAGAACTCAGCGGTTTTGAGGCGTGACCGCAGCATGGTCACCCCGGCCTCGTCGGCCAGCCGCATGAGCGGCTCGGGCGGCTCGAGCGCCTTCGTGATGAATGCACACGGAATGGGAAAACCGAAGAACTGCTCGAGGTTGGCTGCGCGCTGCGCGTCGTCCAGCGACTGCAGGTACGTGATCTCGGTTTCGCCGAGGACCTGGATGCGCTGATACGGAAAGCGATTGATGTAGCCGGCAAGGACGAGCCCCGGGCTGGATGCCTCGGGGCTCGTGATCTCACGATCGAGACCGGTGGCCGGGCCGAGCAGCTCCAATTCGAGCACATCTTTCATGTGTTCGTAGAGCTTGCCCACGGTCAGGCGACGTGTCACCCGGTGCGGTCTCCTTCACGAGGGCTGCGACGCGAGCGACGCACGCGCGCCACCTGGCTTTCGAGCCGCTGGACGGCGGTGCTGAGCGCGGGCGCGAAGGCGCGGGCGTCGGCAACGGCGAAGAGCTCACGGTGTCGGGATCCGCGAAGCACGATTTCGACACGGCGCGTAGGGCCGTCACCGACAAATCGTACAATGGCATTGGCCACGTTGTTGAGGCGCGTGGCAATGCGGCGGATGGCCTTTTCGGCCTGGGTGCGGAGTGTGTCGGACACTTCCGCGTGGTGCGCGTGCAGGATGATCTCCATCAGCGACCTTCCTCCCTTCCCACCACCTCGCGGAGGTGGGCTTCGGTCTCCTTCGCGGCGTTCGCCCAGGTGAACCCCTCGGCGAAACGTCGTGCATTGGCCCCCAGGTGTTCGACGAGCGTCCGCTCGCCGCTGAGGCGCCGCATGCAGGCAGCCATCGCAGCTACGTCACCGTGAGGCACGAGAAAGCCGGTCTCATCGTGCTTCACGGACTCGCGGATACCCGGGGAGTTCGACGCAATCACCGGAGTGCCGCTCGCAGCCGCTTCCAGGTTCGTAATGCCCCAACCCTCCTTTGGTGATGCGAAAACCGTTGCCCATGCTCGTCGAAGCAGAGCGCACTTCTCAGTCTCGTCAATCCGCCCGAGAAACCGTACCCTCGAGGCCACACCAAGTGTTTCGGCCAGCCGCTCAAGTTCCGCCCGGAACTCACCAGCCCCCGCCACCTCGAGTGTTGCCTCCGGTACCTCGCAGGCCGCGAACGCCCTGAGGACCAGATCTACCCCCTTATACTTCTTCAGGCGACCCAGATATGCAAATACGGGCCGATCGGCCCGTTGAGCGGGGGCAGGCGTATAGTGCTGACTATCGATTCCCGGAAAGATCACGCGGATGCGCTCGGCCGCGATGCCGCGCTGCACCAGATCCTCCTTGGTGCTTTCGCTGATGGCCTCGAAGGCGTGGCCTCGATAGAACCACGGGATCGGTTTTTCCGCCAGCCAGACCGCCGTGGCCAACGGCGCCGCAAGCTCCTGGAAGGCGGTACCGCCGAAGAGATGCGGCACCAGCCCCACGAGCTTGGGCAAGCGCCAGGTGGGCGTGAACAGCGGCACCTTGTTGATGTCTTCCACCACCACATCGAAGGCACGCTGCACGAGGTGCCGGTGCCAGTAGCGGCGCGCGAGGAACGGGAAAGTCTGCCGAGTGCCAACGCGATGCACTTCGATGCCATCGAGCGTGGCCCGGGGCGGACAGCCCGGCCATCCGCCGCAAAGCAACACCACTTCGTGACCGGCCGCCGCCAACCGCCCGAAGATTTCGTGCAGGTGGATTTCGGCGCCGCCCGCCAGCGGATTATCGCGACATTGCCAATTGACCACGGCAATGCGCAGCGAGTCGCCGCGATGCGCCCCCGCGACGCCCGCCGTGCTCACAGCTTGCCGAGCTTGCGGGCGTAGGCGTCGAGTACCCCGTTCACGAAGCGGGCGCTGCGTTCGGTACCGTAGCGCTCGGCCAAATGCACGGCTTCCTGCAGCACGACCTTCACCGGTGCTTCGTCGCGTGCAAGTTCGGCCGCAGCCAAGCGGAGCACACTGCGTTCGATGGCCCCCAGGCGATCGAGGCGCCAGTTGTTGGTCACCTCAGCCAAAGCGGCGTCGAGTTGCGCCCCACGGTCGGCCACCGTGGCGACCAGTTTCGACGCAAAGGCGCGCTCCTCGGCGTCGATGGCGAGATCATCGAACACCGTGGTGGCGATGCGGCGCAGCTGTTCCTGATCGCGCAGGTCGGCGGCGTACAGCGCCTGCAGCGCCCGGGCACGACCGCGCGTTTCCACGCGCTCGGTCTTGGTCACCGTGCGGCCGCGTGTGCGCTGTCCGGTTTTCGGCAGCAAAGGCTCCTGAACCGGTCCGTCCCAGAAATCGTCATCGCGCAGCGTGCTCACGCGTCGTCCTCCGCAAACGTTTCGTCGGCGAAGGCGCGATCGAACAGGTCGAGCATTTCGAGAGCGGCCAGCGCCGCATCCTCGCCCTTGTTGCCGTGCGCGCCACCGGCTCGTGCTTCCGCCTGGGCCATGTCGTCGGTAGTGAGCAGGCCGAGGGTAACAGGCACTTCGAAGTCGCGCGAGGCCTCCATGAGGCCACGCGAGGCCTCGCCAGCCACGATGTCGAAATGCGGCGTGTCGCCACGAATGACGGCTCCGACGACCACGGCTGCATCGTACTTGCCGGTAGCGAGCGCGCGACGCACGGCCACAGGCAACTCCCACGCCCCCGGCACCCAGAGCACGTCGACATCGTCGAAGGCTACGCCCTTGGCTACGAGCGTGCTCACGGCTGCTTCGGCCAGCGGTACCGTGATGCTCTCGTTGAAGCGACTTGCCGCGACCACGATTCGACGACCCTCGCCGCGCGGCTCTCCAGTGAATTCAGCCACGTTGATCTCAGACGGCGAAAAGGTGTCCAAGCTTGGTTCGCTTGGTTTCAAGATAGGAAGCGTTCTCACTCGTACTCGGGGCCTCGATGCGCACGCGGCCTTTGAGCACGAGGCCGTAGCCATCGAGCCCGACGAGCTTGCGCGGATTGTTGGTCAGGATGCGGATGGAGCGTACACCGAGATCGAGCAGGATCTGCGCCCCGATGCCGTAGTTGCGGAGGTCGGGCGCAAAGCCGAGCTGCTCATTGGCTTCGACGGTGTCGGCCCCGGTGTCCTGGAGTTCGTACGCCTTGAGTTTGTTGAGCAACCCGATGCCGCGCCCTTCCTGATCGAGATACACGATGACGCCGCGCCCTTCGGCCTGGATCATCTGCATGGCGGTTTCGAGTTGCCAGCCGCAGTCGCAGCGCTGTGAATGGAACACATCGCCGGTGAGGCACTTGCTATGCATGCGCACCAGCACGTCCTCGCCATTCTCCACATCGCCATAGGCGATGGCGATGTGTTCGCGGTTGTCCACATCGTTGCGGTAGCCGACGATACGCCAGTCACCGAACGCCGTAGGGAGGCGTGCATCGGCCACTCGATGTACCAGACGCTCGTGGCGCAGGCGGTAGGCCACGAGCTGCGCGATGGTGATGAACGTGAGGCCGTGTTGCTTCGCGTACACTTCGAGCTGCGGACGCCGCGCCGTGGTGCCGTCCTTGTTGAGGATCTCGCAGATCACACCAGCCGGGCGCAGGCCAGCGAGGCGTGCGATATCAACCGCCGCTTCGGTGTGTCCCACACGCTGCAGCACACCGCCATTGCGGGCGCGCAGGGGGTGAATATGCCCCGGCACGCGCAAGTCGGCACGCGTCGCCTCGGGCGACACAGCGACACGAATGGTGGTAGCGCGATCACTGGCGCTGATGCCCGTGCTCACGCCGTATTTCGCCGCCGCATCAATGCTCACGGTGAAGGCGGTGCTCATGGCCTCGGTATTGTGATCGACCTGCATCTCGAGCCCGAGCTGATCGGCCCAGTCGTTCTTCATGGCGAGACAGATCATGCCTTTCGCTTCAAGCATGAAGTTCACCATCTCGGGCGTGACGAGCTCCGCCGCGCAGACGAGGTCCCCCTCGTTCTCACGGTCTTCGTCGTCGGCAACCACCACGAACTTGCCGGCGGCAATATCGGCCAGCGCCTGTTCGACGGTGCCGAAAACCGGCTCGCTGCTTTCGGTCGTGCTGTCGCCCGCGGGCGTCTGATTGTCCTGCGTCATGACTGCAACTCCTGAAGGGCCGTCGCGAGAGATGGCGCACCAGCCGAACCACTGATGGTGCGCAACCATGGCGACAGCAAACGTTCCACATGCTTTGCGAGCACGTCGGCTTCGACGTGAACCGCCATGCCCGGTACGAGCACGCCGAGTGCCGTATGCCGGCGGGTGTATTCGATGATGGAAAGCTGCACCCCACTGGGGAGCAGTTCGTTCACGGTAAGACTCACGCCGTTCACCGTCACCGATCCCTTATCCACCATGAGCAGCCGCATGGGCTCGGGCAGTTCGAGATCGATAAGCCAGGCGTCTCCCGACTCGCGCGTGTCGAGCACGCGTCCGAGGCCGTCCACATGACCGAGCACAAGGTGACCGCCGAGACGGTCACCGAGCTTCATGGCGCGCTCGAGGTTCACCCGATCACCTGCCTGCCAGCCACCAATGGTGGTACGACCGAGCGTGGTGACGACGGCCGCAACCGTGAACCAGCCCTGCCCCTCGGTGGTCACTCCGTGCTCGCGCACGGTGAGACAGGCGCCATTCACGGCGATGCTTTCACCGTCGGTGAGATCGGTGTAGCGGCTGGCGATGCGCAGTTCGCGCCCGGCCGGCGTATCGGCGACGTGCTCGATGAGCCCCACGTCGTCCACGAGCCCCGTGAACATCCTGTACTCAGTCTCCGGAAACAGCGTAACGGGTCATCAGGTCGGCGCCGAACGAGCGGCGTTCGAGCACGGCCAGGCGCGGCGCCACATCGGCATCGAGCCCGGGAAGTGCGGCAAAGGCCGGCATGGCCCCTGCCCCCAGAATGACCGGAGCCTGAAAGATAATCAGGTGGTGGACGAGACCGGCGGCCAGGAGCGCCGAGGCGAGGGTAGCCCCCCCCTCGACGAACAGGTGGGTGAGGCCAGCAGTTCTCAACCCGCCAAGCGCGGCCGTGAGATTGGTGGCCTCGTGGATGATTGCTCCGGCCGCCCGAAGCGCCTCCAGCCTTCCCGTTCGAGCCGCGTCCCCGGGGGCAGTCACCACGTAAAGGGGTACTTCATGGGCGCTGCCGACGAGCCGGCCGGCAAGCGGGAGCCGGCCCTGCCGGTCGAACACGACGCGGGCGGGGGCCACGCGTGGCGCGGGACCGATACGGACGGTGAGCTCCGGATCGTCGGCGAGTGCCGTTCCTATCCCGACCGCCACGGCATTAGCCTCAGCGCGTAGTGCGTGAACGGCCGCCTGACTTTCCGGTCCGGTGAGCCAGGCCCGTTTTCTCGACGGGCCGGCAATGGCCCCGTCGATGGAAACCGCCAGTTTGAGCGTTACGAAGGGCAACTGGCCACCGCGCACCGCATGGAAGAACGGTGCGTTCTGCACGCGGGCTTCAGCGTCGCAGAGGCCGGATTCGACTCTGACCCCATTGGCGGCGAGCCATTCGAGGCCGCCGGCCGCCTTGGGATTGGGGTCACGGGTAGCGCATACCACGCGGCTGATGCCGGCGGCCAGCAGCGCGTGGGAGCACGGCCCGGTGCGGCCGTGATGATTACACGGCTCGAGGCTGACGTAGGCGATGGCGCCGCGGGCCTGCTCGCCGGCCATCGAGAGCGCGTGCACTTCGGCGTGCGGCCCTCCGTACTGCTGGTGCCACCCTTCGCCGACCACGCTCCCGTCCCGTACGATGACGCACCCGACCTTGGGGTTGGGCGCCACCTGCCCCGCGCCACGCTCCGCCAATGCCAGGGCCCGACGCATGAAGCGCACGTCGCCGGGTGTCGCTCCCGCTTCGTGCGCCTCCTGTTCGCCAGCCGATACCGAACTAGAACCGTACCGTGATGCCAAGGGAGCCGTACCGGTAACTGTCGTTCGCCAGCTTGCCGTCGAACGAATTGGTCGTGGGGTCGGGCTCTCCTGCGGCGGCCCAGCCCAACTCGCCCACCACCCGCGCCATACGCAGGCCGAGCGAGAGATTCACGAAGGCGGTGTTGCGCGTGACGGCGTTGCGGAGCCCGGACAGCGCCACCCGTGCCTGCGCCTGTTGCCCCAGCACCGTTTCGTTCACCACGGCACTGACGCCGGCGGTGTTTTCGATTTGGTCACGACCCACGCCGCCGGCAAACCCGAAGATCGCCACCCGCTTGCTCACGACCAGCCGCAGGCTGTTCGAGGTTGCAGCGAGGTTGGAGACGGTGATGGAATCGTTGCCGGCCACATAGCCCAACGTGGTCGTGGGCAGCTTGCGCCGCATGTAGCTCACACTGACCCCTGGGACCACCGACGATTCCTGCAGCGCGCCAATGCGCACCCCATAGGAGAACGCGAACGACGACGTTTGGGGTGCGACCGAGAACTCCTGCTCATCGACCGAGGGGAGATACGTGGCCCCCAGCAGGAAATCGACGCCACCCACGTTTGTCAGTCCAGCCGGCACACCCGCAAACAATCCGATGGCGGCGTCGACCGAAGGCACGGGTACCGGCACCCGCGTCGCCCCGAGGTTGCTGCGCACGGCACTGCCACCAATGGCGATGGGCACGGCGTTGGCAGGAACGTTGCCGTCGACGGCAGTGACGCGTAGCGAAAGCGCCCGCTTGCCCCACCCACCGAGCGTTCCGCCTTCGCCGAGCACCGGATTGCCGCCAGCGAGCGCGACACCAACCTGTGGCATGACGAACGCGAAGATGTCGCGCGCCTTGGTGCAGGCATCCTGGCTGAGCGTGCAGGGGCCGGCGATGGTCTGCGCCTTGAGCCCAGCCGCCGTGGTGCATGCGAACACCGTGCATGCGGCCGCGGCCACACCGCGCACGGCGCGCATCAGGTCACCTGACCGTCGAGACGAACGCGGCCCGTTCCGGGCACGAGCCCGCCCAACTCCCACGCGGCAATGCCGCACGCCGCAGCACGCGACGTGATGTGCGACACGTTGTCGCGCGATGTGATGACCACCATGCCCACCCCCATGTTGAACGCCCGGAACATCTCGAGCGAGGCCACCTGCCCCGCTTCAGCGAGTACCCGAAACTCACTGGGGATGGTCCACGTGGACGTATCCACGTCGGCATCGAGTGTTTCGGGGAGGGCGCGGTTGAGGTTGCCTGGCAAACCACCACCGGTGATGTGCGCCATGGCGTGGATGTGACCGAGCACCGGCTTGAGGCACTGCAAGTACGAGCGGTGCACCTTGAGCATCACATCGGCCACCGTGGCCCCGTTCGCATCAGGGAATACGTCGTGCACGCCCAGCTTGAGACGATCACTGACGATGCGACGCGCGAGCGAGTACCCGTTGGTGTGCAGACCGTTGCCGCCGAGCGCGACGAGCACGTCGCCTTGCTGCACGCGCGCGCTGCCCAGCACCGCGTCTTCTTCCACGATTCCGGTAATGAAGCCGGCAAGATCGTAGTCGGGGGGCGTGTATACGCCCGGCATTTCGGCCGTTTCACCGCCGATGAGCGCGCACTCGTTCTCTCGGCACCCAGCAGCCACACCGGCCACCACGCCTTCCACCACGGGCGGCTCAAGCTTGCCGAAGGCCACGTAGTCGAGGAAGTAGAGCGGGACGGCACCTTGCACGAGAATGTCGTTCGTGCAGTGGTTCACGAGGCAGTGGCCGATGGTGTCGTGGCGACCGGCTTCGATGGCGATCTTGATCTTGGTGCCCACGCCGTCGGCGCTGGCCACGAGCAGCGGCGCCTTGTAGCCCTCGGGCACGCGGAACATGCCGCCGAAGCCACCGAACGCGCCGCGCGCGCCGGAGGTCATGGTGCTCTGAACGAGTTTGGCGAGACGATGCTTCGCGTCATCGGCCGCGTCGATGTCGACGCCAGCGCTACGGTAGTCGAGCGGCGTGTCGTTCGAGACCTGGCTCATGCGCCGAGCTCCGTGTCGAAGGCCACCAGTTGGCGGAATTCCTGAATGCGCGCATCGATGTCGGCGCGCGTGATTTCGAGCAGGCGCGCGTTGGAGAACTTCTCCACGGCGAACGAGCCCATGGCCGAACCCACCACGACGGCGCGGCGCATGTTGGCGTCGCTGAGGTCGCCCGTGGCCGCGAGATAGCCGATAAAGCCACCGGCGAAGGAGTCACCGGCCCCGGTGGGATCGAACACGCTCTCGAGCGGATACGCCGGCGCGAAAAAGATACTGTCGCGCGTGAACATGAAGGCGCCGTGCTCGCCCTTCTTGATGAGCACATGCTTGGGGCCCTTGTCCATGATCCAGCGCGCGGCTTGCACAAGATTGGTGTGTTCCGTGAGCTGGCGCGCTTCGGCGTCGTTGAGCGTGATGAGATCAACGTGGCCGAGCAACTCCACCAGCTCCGGGCGCCGCGATTCGATCCAGAAGTTCATGGTATCGCACGCCACGAGCCGCGGCTTCTTCACCTGCTCGAGCACCTGCAGCTGCAGGCGCGGATCGATGTTGGCGAGGAACACGAACGGAGCCGAGCGAAACTGCTCGGGGATGTTGGGCCGGAAGTGCGAGAACACACCGAGATGCGTCTCGAGCGTTTCCGCCGAGTTGAGGTCGTGGCGGTAACGGCCGCGCCAGCGGAAGCTGGTGCCACTCACCTTCTCGAGTCCGGCGAGATCGACGCCGCGAGCGGCGAGCGGTTCGAGCTTCTCCACCGGATAGTCGTCACCAACCACACCGACGAGTTGCACCGGGGTGAAGTGCGACGCCGACGACGAGAAGTAGGTACCGGAGCCACCAAGTACCTCGTCGGCCTTGCCGAACGGGGTTTCCACCGAGTCGAGGGCTACGGAGCCGACGACGAGGACGGGGTTCTTGATGCTGGGTGCAGCAGTGGTCACATGCGCTCCGGTGCCGACAGTCCGAGAATGCGCAGTCCGGCGGCGATGCCGAGCTGCGAGGCGCGCGCCAGCACGAGGCGCGCGTTGGTGATGGCCTCGGGTTCACCGAGGACGTGATGCTTGTGGTACCAGGTGTGGGCGGCGCGCGCCGTCTCGAGCAGCCAGCCGGCGATGCGATGCGGTTCGAGATTCTCCGCCGCGCCCTTCACCATGCTCGGGAAGTCGAGCAGCTGCTTGACGAGTTCCTGTTCGGCGGGCTCGCTGAGTACGCCGAGATCAACACCTTCACCGGTGATGGTGGTGGCGTCGATTTCGCCCACGCGGAAGATGCCGCACATGCGGGCGTGCGCCATTTGGATGTAGTACACCGGGTTCTCTTCCGACTGGCTGCGCGCGAGATCGACATCAAACACCAGCTGCGAGTCACCCTTGCGCATGAGGTAGAAGTAGCGCACGGCGTCACGCCCGACCTCGTCGATGAGATCGCGCACGGTCACGTACGACCCGGCACGCTTGGAGATCTTCACCTCCTCGCCGCCCTTCATCACGGTCACCATCTGGTGGAGCACGTAGTCGGGGTAGCCTTCGGGAATGCCGACGCCGAGTGCCTGCAGCCCCGCGCGCACACGCGTGGTGGTGCTGTGATGATCGGCACCCTGCACGTTGATGGCGCGCCTGTAGCCACGCTCCCACTTGGTCACGTGATACGCGACGTCGGGTACGAAGTACGTGTAGTCGCCACCCTTGGCCGCACTCTTCTTCATCACGCGGTCCTTGTCGTCACCAAACGTGGTGGTGCGCAGGAACAGCGCGCCATCTTCCTCGAAGGTGTGGCCGGAGGCCTTGAGCGCTTCGACGGTTTTTTCGACGCGACCGTCGGTGTACAGCGAGCTCTCGAGGTAGTAGGTGTCGAACTTGACGCCGAACGCCTGCAGGTCGAGGTCCTGCTCGTGGCGCAGTGCGGCCACGGCGAACTGGCGCATGGCATCGAGATCGTTGCCCTCACGATCGTTGGGCTGCTGCGCCACGTAGCGTTCGGCAATCTCGGCGATGTACGCGCCGTGATAGCCGCCATCCGGAATCTCGAGCGGCTGACCAGCGAGCTCGCGCACGCGCGCCTGCGTACTCTTGGCGAGGTTTGCGATCTGCGCGCCCGCGTCGTTGTAGTAGAACTCGCGATCGACATTCCACCCGGTCCACTCGAGCAGCGTGCTGATGGCATCGCCGAGCGCGGCCTGACGGCCGTGACCCACGTGCAGCGGCCCGGTGGGATTGGCGGAGACGAACTCCACACACACGCGCTGACCCTGCCCTTGATCGAGGCGCCCCCATTGCTCGGGCGCCGCGAGAATCTGCAGCAGACCACGCGCCTGAAAGCCGGGATCGAGGCGGATGTTCACGAAGCCCGGACCGGCGATCTCCGCCGACACGATGCCCACGCTCGGCTTGTCGAGCGCCGCGATAAGCGTCTCGGCGATGTCGCGCGGCTTCTTGCCGAGCGGCTTCGCGAGGGTCATGGCGAGATTGGTGGCCCAATCGCCGAACGACGGATCACGCGGCCGCTCGAGAATGGGGGAAACGTCGTCGGGCGCACCGAGAGTGCGCGCCGCGCGCGCGAGTTCGGCGCGCAGGGCGTCGGCCTGAGTCACGAGGAGATCGGCATAAGAGAATTCAGCAGACGCGCCGGTGCACAGAGGGGTGCACGACGGCGGTCGCTAATCGGCTTTCGGCGAAGCGGGCGCGGCAGGCTTACTCTCGGCCTTGGATTCGCTGGATGGCGAACTGGTGCCGGACGACGCTCGCTGGTCCTTCTTCCCGTCTTTGCCGTAGTCGGTGATGTAGAATCCCGACCCCTTGAAGAGCAGGCCCGCACCACCCGAGATGATACGCGTGGCCACGCTGCCGTCGTCGAGCGTTACGGAGTCAGGGACTTCGCTGATCTTGAAGATCCGCTCGATGATGGAACCGTCGGGCGCGCGAAATTCGTAAGTTGGCATGGCTACGAAAGTTGGCTGAGGTCAAATAGCTTTGAAAGGTAGCCATTTCCAGGGGCGGGTTCAACGGCTGCCACGTCGTTCGTCGCGCTCTTGAGGGGGAGCCCCACTGACGCCACTTTGGCGCATGCGACTCACCGCCCTCCTCCGTCTCCTGCGCGCCACGGCGATTGCCGCCATCGCCGCCCTCGGCCCCGCCTCGGTCGAGGCGCAATCGCAACCGGCCGACGTGCGATTGGTCGCCCCGGGCGTTCCTGCCGAGCTGGCCGCCGCGCGACGCGCGCAGTTGACGGCGGTGGCCTACGAGCTCGCGCTGACGGTGTCCACGCGGGATACCGTTGCCGGCACCGTGACGGTGTCGTTCACGCGGCGGCGCGGCGGCGATGTGATTCTCGACTTCCGCGGACTGTCGATTGGTACGGCTTCAGTAAACGGCGCCAACTGGACCGACGCGGCCTCAGCGTGGAACGGCCATCATGTTGTCGTCCCCGCTTCCCGCCTTCGGCCCGGTCGCAATCGTGTCACCCTCTCGTTCACGACGCCGGTGGCCTCGTCGGGTGCCGCCATCATTCGAACAAAGGACGCGGCCGACAGCAGCACATATCTGTACACGCTGCTGGTGCCATCGGATGCGAATCTGCTGTTCCCCTGTTTCGATCAGCCCGACCTCAAGGCCCGCGTCACCCTTCGGCTCACGACGCCGTCAACGTGGCGCGCTCTCGCCAACGGGGCCGCCACGCGCGCCGACACGAATGCCTACGGCGTCACGCACCACTTTGCCACAACGAAACCGCTGAGCACGTACCTGATTGCCTTTGCCGCTGGCCCCTGGCAGGTGCACACGCGGCGGGAGGTGATCGCGCCGGGTGGCGCCCCCGTGGCGACGTCTATGTATGTGCGCGCATCGCGCGCGAAGGAAGCAGAGTCTGACACGCTGCTCGCCATGAACGCGCGGGCCCTGCGCTGGCTGGGTTCGTACTTCGGGGTGCCATACGGATTCGACAAGTACGATGCGCTGCTCGCTCCCGCGTTCCCCTTCGGCGGCATGGAACACCCGGGGGCGGTGTTCTACAACGAAGAGAGCTTCATCTACCGCGAGCGCCCCACGGCGTCGCAGCTCCTCGGACGTCAGGCGACGACGTTCCACGAGGTCGCCCACCAGTGGTTCGGCGACTACGTGACGATGCGCTGGTTCGACGACCTGTGGCTCAAGGAAGGCTTTGCCACGTTCATGGCCGCGCGCATGCAGGCTGCACTTGAACCGACATCGAACGCGTGGAAGATCTTCTATCTGCGCAACAAGCCAACCGCCTACGGGACCGATGCCACGGCAGGTACCACGCCCGTGTGGCAGGCGTTGGCGAATCTCGATCAGGCCAAGAGCAATTACGGCCCCATCGTGTACAACAAGGCGCCCTCGGTGCTGCGCCAACTCGAGTATTTGGTGGGCCCCCGGGCGTTTCAGTCGGGGGTGCAGCGATTCCTGCGTCAGCACGCATACGGCAACGCCACGTGGCAGTCGCTGCTGGCCGCGATCGGCGCAGCAGCAGGTCGCGACCTGACGGGCTGGGGCCGTCAGTGGATGCTCCGACCGGGAATGCCCGTGGTTACGCAGCAGCTGGAGATTGCCAACGGTCGCATTACCCGCCTGCGACTGGCTCAGCGCCCGGCGCAACCCGGCGTCAGCGGCGCGGGTGCCTGGCCGCTGAAGGTTCAGGTGCGTCTGCACTACGCAGACCAGCCCGCCGTGAGCATCCCGGTGGAATTGCGCGGTGATACCACCGTGGTCGCGGCGGCGGTGGGCCGGCCGGCGCCGGCCTTCGTATTCGCCAATGAAGGGGATTACGGCTACGCCATCGTGTTACCGGACGCCATGAGCGTCGCGTGGCTGGAGCAACACATCGAAACCGTGCGTGATGATTTTCTGCGGGCGATGTTGTGGGGCGCCATGTGGGACCTGGTACGTGAAGGGGACCTCGCCCCCGTGCGCTTTTCCCGCATGGCCTCGCGTGCGCTCCCTGCGGAACGCGACGAACAGTTGGCCGCCGCCCTGGTTGGTCGCCTCGTCGCGAGCGTAAGCCGGTACGCCACGCCAGCCGTGCGAGACACCATGTTGCCGGACGTCGAGCGCCTGCTGTTGGCCGGGGCAAACGACACCACGTCGACCTACGGTGCGAGAAAGAGCCACCTCGACGCCTTCGTCACATTGGCTCAGCGCCCGAGTGCATGGCGTCAGTTGCAGACATGGCTGGCCGGCGACAGTGCCGCCGGGCTTCCGTTGCGGGCGCCGACCCGCTGGGCGATGGTGACGCGCCTGGTGGCACAGCGTGCCCCTGATGCCGATTCGTTGCTGGCCGCGGAGCGTCGGCGCGATGCAACGACGGAAGGTCAGCGACTCGCGTTCGTGGCGGGGGCCGCCGCGCCCGACAGTGCGACGAAACAGTGGTACTTCGAGCGTTGGTTTCGAGACGCGAACCTGAACGAGGAGTGGGTGACCTCGAGTCTGCGTGCGTTCCATGACCCCGAGCAACAGTTGCTGACCCGCCGCTATCTGATGGCTGCGCTCGATACGTTGCCCTGGATTCAGGCGAACCGCCGCATCTTCTTTCTCGGCAGTTGGCTGGGGGCCACCATGAGTGGCCAGACGGACCACGAGGCGCTCCAGCTCATCGACTCATGGCTCGCCACCCACCCGGCTCTCGCGGTCGATCTGCGGCAGAAGATTCTGCAGGCACGAGACGAACTTGAGCGCACGGTGCGCATACGGACACGACATGCCGGGAGTCGTACCGGATCAGCGATGCGTTCCAGACTCATAAATTGATCGGACACGCAGATGCGAATTTCCAGTGAATGCAAAAGTGTCGCGGATGCGACAAGATGATCATTCCGCAATGTGAAGGTGCGGCCCGTCGCTGACGTAGGCAGCGCGTGCGCGGCGCAGATATGGACAGTTGGTGCAAAGGCGGTACATTGGCGCACGTTCGCCCTACGGATTCGTCGATTAGAGGGAATTGCACCGGCAGCCCCCCACGGCTGCCGTCTGTACTCGGTCGAGGCCGATTCCAAGGTGTGGACGCACAGGATCGCTGCCAGTGGCAGTACTCCCCCGCATCCCTCCAGTCGGAGACACTATGGGTAGGTTGTTCACGTTCCTGGTCGCGGTTGCCGCGGCCACCTTGGCGCCAAGTCGAGCGGACGCGCAGACGCGCGACGTTACCGGAAAGGTGACGATGTCCGGTACTGGCGCTCCGCTTGCGGACGTCACCGTGGGTCTGGTTGGCCAGCAGGTCGGGGTCCGCACCAACGAACGCGGTGAATACCGCATTCGCGTCCCGCAGGGTGAAGTGAGCTTGTTGGCGCGCGGCCTTGGCTACAAGCGACAGACGGTTCGCGTCGCCGCCAATGCCGCCACCGCCGATTTTTCGCTCGAGAAGGACGTGCTGCAACTCGAAGGCGTGACGGTCACGGGCGCAGCGACCACAACCGACCGCCGAGTGGCGGCGACGGCGGTGGCCACGGTGAATGCGGCTGAACTGAACCGCGTCCCCGCGCGCTCACTCGAAGGCAACCTCGCCGGCAAGGTGGCCGGCGCGCGCATCTCCGACAACAGCGGCGCGCCTGGCGGCGGTGCGCAGATTCAGATTCGCGGCGCCACCTCGGTGCTCGGCCAAGGCGATCCGCTGTACGTGGTCGATGGCGTGATCATCTCGAATGCCGGCATTTCGTCCGGCGCTTCGGCGATTTCGCGCGCCTCTGGGTCGACCGGATCCAGTCAGGACCAGGTGGTCAACCGCCTCGCCGACCTCAATCCGAACGACATTGAGAACATCGAAGTACTCAAGTCGGCGGCAGCCACGGCCATCTACGGCTCGCGCGCCACGAACGGCGTCGTGGTCATCACGACCAAGAAGGGAGCGACCGGTCAGACCCGTTGGAACGTGACGCAGCGCGTCGGCACCCAGCAGCTGATGCGCTCGCTGGGGCATCGCCAGTTCGAAACGCTCGATGACGTGCTGCCGTTTGTTGGCGGTCCGGTTGGCGAGGCGGCGGCACGCGCCGCGTGCACACCGAATTGCACCAACTACGACTGGCAGGGCGAGCTGTACGGCCGCACCGACCCGTCGTACGAGACGCTGCTGTCGGCTTCAGGCGGTGCGGGCAACACCCGTTACTTCGCCTCAGTGAACGACCGTCAAGAGTCGGGTATCATGATCAATACCGGCGCGCGTCGCACCGGTGCCCGCATCAATCTCGACCAGACGATCAACAGCAAGCTCACGGCCAGCCTCGGCGTGGACGTGACGCGCAATTTTTTGCAGCGCGGCCTCGGCAACAACAACAACGCCGGTGTGAGCCCCACGTATACGTTCGGCTACACACCGGCGATCGTCGATCTCAACCGGAAGCTCGAGAACGGCCGCTATCCGCTTATGCCGTTCGATGGCGGCGGGTCGGGCACGGCCAACCCGTTTGAAGTACTGCGTGCCATCCAGAGCGATGAGCAGGTGTTCCGTCAGTCCGGCAACACGCGCCTCAATTACTCGGCAATCTCGACGGCCCGCCACAGCGTGCAGGTCTCGTCGCTCATGGGCTTCGATCGATTCCAGCAGGAAGGCGTGCAATACGCGCCCAACTTCCTGCAGTTCGAACCGGCTGACGGTTTCCTGGGTACTGCCGGTCAGAACAACGTGTCGAGCCTGCAAACCAACGCAGGGCTCAACGCCGTGTGGACGTGGACGCCAGAAGCCAACTGGTTGACGTCGCTGACGACGTCGATCGGCGGCACGTACGAGCGCCAGAAGCAGGATGTGTATCGCATTCGTGGACGGGGTCTGCTGCCGACGCGCCGAACGGCGGCCGGCGCGCAGGACATTGCCACAGCGGATGACCGTACCGAGTTTCGTGACCAGTCGTACTACGTGAACGAACAGGCGCTGTTCTTCGACGAAAAGCTGGCCCTCAACGTGGGCTTCCGTGCCGACCGTTCGAGCGCCAACGGTGACCGCGAGAAGTACTACCTGTTCCCGAAGTACTCCGGCTCGTACCGGTTCGTGAACCCGCTCACCGATAAAATCGACGAGCTCAAGGTTCGCGGCGCATGGGGTCAGTCGGGCAATCGTCCGCGTTACGGCGACCGCGACATCCTGTACGCCGACGGTGGTCTGATCGGTGGCCAGAACTCCCTGGTTTCGGCCGGCCTGCTCGGCAACACCGGTATCAAGCCGGAAGTGATGAACGAACTCGAGTTCGGCATCGATGCCTCGTTCCTCAAGTCGCGCATCGGTATCGAGTTCACGCGTTACCAGCGCAAGATTACCGACCTGCTGCTCACGTTCCCGCTGCCGCCGTCGTCGGGTCTCGGCAACCAGATCATCAATGGTGGCCAGCTGTCGGTGCTGGGCAACGAGGCGGTGGTGTCACTCATTCCGCTGCGCAAGGGCAAGTTCGAGTGGGCGAGCCGCGTGATCTACAACGCGAACGTGCAATACACCAATGACATTCCGGTACCCGCGTTCCCGGTTCCCGGCTCGTTCGGCGCGGCATATGGCCGTAATCGCATCACCGCCAACAGCCGCTCCTCGTACATCTGGTCCAACGCACCGTTGCGCATCAACCAGGCGAATCCGACGGGGCCGCGGTCGGTCGTGGACACGATCACGTACGACAGCAACCCGATTCATATCACGACGTTCAACAATGACGTGTCGTGGGGTCGGTTCAGCATCTCGGCGTTGATCGACTGGCGTGCCGGCGGTGCCGTATCGAACATGACCAACAACCTGTGGGACGAAGGCGGCAACTCGCGTGACTATGATGCCGCGGCCCCAAGCACCATCGTACCGGCGACGGCCAATCAGCCCGCCTCGGCGGCGTGTGGTTCCCGGACGCTCGGCGACTGCCGTTACTTCACGTTCAACGGCGGCGACACGCGCGTGTACATGCAGAACGGGTCGTACGTAAAGCTGCGCGAAATCACGTTGAACTACGACGCGCCGGAATCGTGGGCGAAGAAGATTCCGGGTGCGCGTTCGATGCGGTTCAACGTAAGCGGACGAAATCTTGCGATCTGGACGGACTACTGGGGCTTCGACCCGGAGTTCAACAACTTCGGCAACGTGAACTTCAACCGGTTCATCGACCTGGCGCCGTTCCCGCCCAGCCGTCAGTTCTTCTTCAGCGTCGACCTGGGGTTCTGAGCCATGTCGACTTCACATAACCAGAGCGCATTGCGCATGAGCAACACCTCTATGCGTGCCGTTGGCGCGCTGTCACTTGCCACGCTGACCCTCGGCGCGTGCAGCAAGGATACGCTCAACATCACGAACCCCAATACGCCGTCGGTGGCCGGTGCAAGTACCGATCCGCAGGCGTTGCAACTGCTGGCAACCGGGCTGCTGCGGCAGAACCGGAACAGCCGCGGTGGGTTCATCACCGAAACCGGCCGTTTCGGTCGTGAAGCGTACGTATACACGCCGCAGGAAGGGCGTAACACGTCGGCGTATCTGATCGGCATTTCCGGGCAGAACCGCCTCGACCCGGCTGGCTTTGCCGTGGGCAGCTGGGCGGGCCCCTACGGCAACCTGCGTGACGTGTTCAACTTCAAGAACACAGTGACGGCGTCGAATCTTACGGCCGAAGAGAAGCGGGCGGCGCTGGGTTTTGCCAAGACGATCGAAGGAATCGAGCTGCTCACGGTCATCGCGACGCGCGATACGATCGGGGCCGTGGTGCAGATCAATCAGGATGCGACGCAGCTGGCGCCGTTCGTATCGCGCGACTCCACCTACCGCTACATCCTCAACACGCTGGATGAGGCGGCGGCGGACCTCGCGGCTGGCGGTGCGGCGTTCCCGTTCGCCCTCAACTCGGGCTTCACGGGCTTCAACACGCCTAGCACCTTCCGCCAGTTCAATCGCGCGATGGCGGCGCGTGCCGCGGCGTACTATGCCACGGCTGGCGGTGGTGCGACGGCATGGACGCGGGCACGTACGGCGCTCGACGCCTCGTTCATCAACGTGAACGCGACGACGGCCGCGCAATACAATGTGGGCGTGTATCACCCGTACGCGGCGTCGCCGGACGCGCCGAACCCGCTGGCGGCTGCCACGAACACGGACCTGTATGCGCACATGTCCATCGACACCGACGCGCCGCTCAAGGCCGACGGTAGCAAGGACAACCGCTTCCTGGCCAAGATCGGCAGCCGGCCGACGCGCAATGCTCCTCAGAGCCTTGGCGTTGCCTCGTCGTTGGGTTTCCAGGTGTATCCGGCCATCACCACGCCCATCCCGATCATTCGCAACGAAGAGCTGATGCTCCTTCGCGCGGAGATTCTATTGGCTACGGGTGACAAGGCAGGTGCTCTCGCGATGATCAACAACATCCGCGTGAACTCGGGTGGTCTCGCGCCGACCACGTTGACGACGGCTTCGCCTGACGCCGACATCGTGACTGAGATTCTCGTACAGAAGCGGTACTCGCTGCTGCTGGAGGGACACCGCTGGATCGATATGCGCCGGTATGGGCGCCTGGCCCAGCTGCCGCGCGACCTGACGACAGGGGTGAACGCCCACTTCGTCGCTCGTGTGCAGCCACTGCCTCAGGCCGAGTGCCTGCAGCGGGTGGGACAGACCGCACCACTGGCTGGGCCGGGGTGCTGATCCCTCGGGACTGTTTCACGTAAATCAGAAGGCCCCGCACGCTTGGCGTGCGGGGCCTTCTTGCTGTTGAAGCGCAGGTAGGCTGCCTGATCCTGACGGTCGCCGCGAGTGCGTCAGTACCCGTCGCGAGTCCACACCGCCACGACCCCACAGCGTCGATCGACGCCTCCGAACTGCGGCGGAATGGTCGCCGCGCCGGCGTACACTTCGATACCCGAGATCTGCTTCGGCGGCGGCAGCAGGTCGAGATTGAAATACCGCGGCAGAATGATGCCGTCGAGCAGGACTTGCATGGGACAGAACTGCTGCTGTTGATTGGCGTCGAACCCACCACCTTCGCGACGGCTGTATACCTGCGTCCCACCAAATACCTGTGTGGTATTTTGGGATACCTGCACCCCCCGCATGTATCGCAGAAAGTCGCTGGTCTGCATCGATCCGCGTCGTTCGATCTCTTCCTGCGTGATGAACTGGCCGATTCCCTGCAGTCGCCGCTGCTCGAAATCGACCATGCGCATGGTGACACGCCGACTGTTGATACGAACCGTATCGAGCGCAATCGTGCTACGCTCAAGCGTGTAGGTCAGACGCAAGGTGTCAGCAACGGGTACATCTACAATGCCCGAAGTTGGCGCGTAGCCGATACGGCGCACGACCAGCAAATACTGGCCGGCTGGCACCTGCACCATGCGAAAGCGCCCGTTGGCCCCGGTAACCACTCGTAGTCCTGAACCGACTATCGTGATATCGGCGGCGTTCAGCGGCTGCAGCAACGTGTCGGTAACGAAGCCATCGATTACACCAACTCGCGCCGCATTGTTCAGCTCGGCCCGTCGCTCTTCGTCACGACGAGCCCGATCGAGCGTACTGCTTCGTACCTGCGCTTGCGCCTTCGGTACCGCTACCAAAGCGCCCAGAACGGCGACCGCAACAAGGGCCGCATGGCGCCTGCGACTACGAGAGATCGAGTGCCTCATACCACTAAAGATACGCGCCCGGCTCTCAATTGGGACGTCCGCGGCACCGGCTAGTTCCGTTGCAAATTGCCGCACGCCACGATGATGCCCATGGCGGTCGTCGCCTCGTGGATGTTCACGTAGTAGCTCGCGGTATCGGCCAAGAGCACGGGAATGGTGGCCTTCGTGCGCCCGTTGCCCTGGATATCCACGACCATGGCGGAATAGGCGCGCGCGCCCCCTACCACGCCACCAGCCTGCGTACAACTGCCGCTGTGCACGTGCCACGGACGAGTTGCCCCCGGCGTGTCGCCTTCAAGGGTCACCGAAATGTCGGTGCCCTTGCCGTCGGGTGACGCTTTGGCGACCGCGATACCGCTTACCTTGCGCCCCTCACGTCCGACCAACTTGGCCGACCAGTCGCTCGCGTTGCTCGGCCCGATGTTGGCGGCCCGACGAACCCGCGCCGCGGGCAGCGGCGCCGCTTCGAGCAGGGAGGTGGTGGCCACCGCCACAAGGGCGAGGGTCGCGGCAGCGTGCACAACGCGCATTCGGGGCTCGCAGGGAAAGCGTGAAGGACCGAACCGTCAGGGGCGCCGACGCGTCCAGTGTGTGGTGGGAGGTGCTGCGGGTTTGGTGCTCTTGCCGGGCTTGGGCGGCGGCAGCGGCCGTCCGCGCCCGGTGTAGTTGGCCGATCGTGCATCGAGCAGGAAAATCAGCGCCACCACAAATAGCACCACGGCGAATGCCAGCACCAGCAAACGGGTGCGAAATTGGCGATCGTCGATGAACAGTGAGCCGACGAGCATCGGCATGACCACCAGAAACAGCCGAATCATCCGCCGATCGAACTCGCTCGGCACGATACGGGTGCCTCGCGGCACGAGTTTGAGCCTGTACTCGGCTTCGGCCGCTACGGCGAAGAGTCGGTCTTCGACGCGCCGGAACCAGACCAGCGGGTTGAGCGACGGGCGCCCCTGAGCAGGTGTCATGAAGCATCAACGGCGGTGGCGTGCATTCCGATCCCACGTACACGGCGCGCGTTTGGCATTCAGCTGCGCTCGACGATTCGATCGATCAGGAAGCTCGACTGTACGAGCGCCTCGGCCGTAAAATCGCCGAAGAACTCCCGCACTTCGTCGAAGAGGCGCGTGAAGGCCGACTGGTCGCCGTTGGCCAGTACGGTAGCCAATTCGCTCACCGCGCGCCCGTAGGCCGCAGTGACCTCGGCAGTACGCGGATTGCGCATTTCGATCGGGCCGTAGAGGCCGGGATCCTGTGCGAAGTGCCGCGCAGCCACGTACAACTCCAGCAGATAGGCCGGTGAGGTAAAGGGCAGTGTTTCGCTGAGCGGCAGTCCGAGGCGAGCCAGTGTGAGCCCCTGCACCTGCGTCTGGAAGTGCGTGAGGACTTGCACGACCGACATGACCCGGTCGTGGTGTTCGGGCGTGGTCTCCGTGATGACCAAACCTCGTGCCGCGAGCGCCTGCGCCAACCAATTGGCCCAGGCATCGCCACGGGCCCGACACAGCACCACGCGCTGCCCCTGGAGTGTGTGCACGCTCGGACCGAACATCGGGTGGGTTCCCACGACACTCGCGGTCGTGCTGTCGAGCATTGCCTGAACAGGAGCGGACTTGATACTCGTGACGTCCATGAACAGGCCATCGGCCCGCACATGCGGACCAACGGAGCGAATGACCTCGTCAGTGCGGTCGATGGGCACGCTGATGAGCGTGACGTCGGCGGCGGCGGCGGCCTCCTCAGCGCGCAGCACCGTGTCGGTATCGACGACGAGCAAGCGGTGGCCCAGATCGCCGAACAGGCGCGCAAAGAGTCGCCCGATCTTACCGTGCCCACCGATGATGGCAATGGTCCGCGGCACGTCGCCCGACGGCACCTCGGCGCGCAGGGCGGCCTGGTGGTCACGACTGGAGCGGAGCAGCACGCGGAAGATCGATTCGATCTCACCGGGAGGCAGGCCGAGTTCGACGGCGCGCTCGTGTCGATCGCGAAGTACGTCCTGTTCGCGTTCAGGATCACGAATGCGAATACCGTGTTGTCGCTTCCAGGCCGCCACTTCTGCCACGAGCGCCATTCGCCGGGCAAGAATCTGCAGCAGATCGCGGTCGAGTGCGTCGATCATGGCCCGCACCACCGCCAGCGAGCGCGGCGGCGCGGAACCTTGGCTTTCCCCGCCCTCTATGGCTGCGCGCGGCGAATCGGGTGCCGTCATGACAGCCGTGCGCTCCACGGTGTGGCGCGGCCGTGAGCGAGGGAGACCATGTTCGACGTCACCGGCTCAGGCCACCGACGGCTGATAGCGTCCCCACACCTGCTCAAGCGCATCGGCGATTTCCCCAACAGATGCGCGCGCTCGAACGGCATCGATGATGCAGGGCATGAGCGGCTCCCGTGCTCCCGTGTGGGCTGGCAGATACTGCGGCGCCAAGGTCACGATGCGCGTGAGGGCCGCTTGCACGACCTCGTTGTCGCGGGATGTACGCACGGCACCGAGCCGCGTTACCTGATCGCGTTCGAGTGCACTGAAATCGGGAGCGGGAATGATTGGCGGGTCTTGTCCATCGCCGAACTTGTTGACGCCCACCACCACGGTGTCGCCCGCTTCCACCCGCAACTGATACTCGTACGCACTCCGGCCGATCTCCTCCTGGAAGAAGCCGGCCCGAATGGCCTGGGCAGCACCTCCGAGTTCATCAACCTTGCCGAGCAATTCGAGTACGCGCTCTTCGATGCTGTTGGTGAGTTGCTCCACATACCAACTGCCGGCCAACGGATCGACGGTTTGCGCGATTCCCGACTCGTAGCCTACGATCTGCTGAGTGCGCAGCGCCAAGGTGGCCGCTTCGGCCGTAGGCAACGCGAGCGCTTCGTCGTATCCGTTCGTGTGCAACGACTGCGTCCCGCCCAGCGTGGCCGCGAGCGCCTGAATGGTGACGCGCACGATGTTGTTGTGCGGCTGCTGCGCCTGCAACGTGACACCGCCCGTTTGCGTGTGGAAACGCAGACGGCAGCTGGCGTCGTTGGCGCCGAAGCGTTCGCGCATGAGTCGCGCCCACAGTCGGCGTGCGGCGCGGAACTTGGCCACCTCTTCGAACAGATCGTTGTGCGCGGCAAAAAAGAACGAGAGCCGCGGCGCAAAGGTATCGACCGCGAGTCCGGCATCGACGGCCTGCTGCACATACGCGAGCGCATCGGCAAAGGTGAACGCCACTTCCTGCACCGCCGTGGCGCCGGCCTCGCGGATATGGTAGCCGCTGATGGAGATGGGGTTCCACTGTGGCACCTCGGCCGCGCAGAACCGGAACATCTCCGCCGTGAGCGCGAGTGACGGCGCGGGCGGATAGATGTAGGTGCCGCGCGCGATGTACTCCTTGAGGATGTCGTTCTGCACGGTGCCGGACAGCTTGTCGCGGCCGATGCCGCGCTCTTCGGCCACGACGATGTACATGGCCAACAGCGTGGAGGCCGTGGCGTTGATCGTCATGCTCGTGGACACCTTGTCGAGCGGAATACCGTCGAGCAGCTCGTGCATGTCTTCGACGGTATCGATGGCTACACCAACGCGCCCCACTTCGCCCAGGGCACGTGGTGAACTCGAATCGATGCCCATTTGGGTGGGGAGATCGAAGGCCACCGATAGCCCCGTCTGACCCGCTTCGAGCAGCAGCTTGAAACGCTCGTTAGTGGCCTTGGCCGTACCGAACCCGGCGTACTGCCGCATAGTCCAGAGCCGCCCACGATACATGCTGGGCTGTACGCCGCGGGTGAACGGGAATTGTCCCGGATCACCCAGATCCTTGGCGTAGTCGAGCGAAACGTTCTCCGGCCGTACGACGGCCGGGACGGGAATACCGGAGGGAGAGAGGCGGTCGGTCATGCCTCCCAATCTATCAGGTCGTCGTGACGGGCGACGGCGTCGACCGTGGAGCCCCTCGACGCTCGGGGACGCCCGGTGCGATGTACTTGGGAAGCGGGAACTCGCTCACCAACTCGACCTCGTTCTTGCTGCCGATGTATAGCGGGGTGCGCTGATGCAATTCGGTGGGGTCGATGTCGAGAATGCTGCCGTAGCCGTCGGTGGCGAGCCCGCCAGCCTGCTCCGCGATGAACGCCAACGGATTGGCCTCGTAGAGAAGGCGCAGCTTGCCGCGCATGGCCTTCTCGTTGGCCGGATAGCAGAACACCCCACCGCCGAGCAGGTTGCGGTGGAAATCGGCGACGAGCGATCCGACATACCGCACGTTGAGCGCCTTCTTCACTCCATCGAGACCACGATAGCGGCGCATGAGTGCGCGTGTGGGCTCTGGCCAATCCTGCTCGTACGCATCGTTGACCGACAGATAGCGTGCGCGCTCGGGGATGCGGATGTTCGGATGCGATAGCAGGAACTCACCGATGGACGGATCGAGCGTGAAGCCGTGCGCTCCCTGTCCGGTGGTATACACCATCATGGTGCTCGAGCCGTACAGGATGTAGCCGGCGGCGACCTGACGGCGCCCGGGCTGCAGCATGTCCTCCATCTCACCGCGCGCGCCGCGGGTGATCTTGCGGAAGACGGAGAAGATGGTGCCGACCGGCACGTTGACGTCGATGTTCGATGAGCCGTCGAGGGGATCGAACAGCAACACGTACTTGCCCTGTCGGAACCCTTCGGGAATCTGGATGATGTCGGGTTCTTCTTCCGAGGCCATGGCACACAGTCGACCGCCGTGATCGAAGGCCTTCACGATGATCTCGTTGGCAATCACGTCGAGCTTCTGCTGGACCTCGCCCTGCACGTTCTCATTGCTGGTCGCGCCGAGGATGTCCGCGAGTCCGGCGCTGCGCACCTTGTTGGCGATCATCTTGCCGGCCAGTGCCATGTCGTAGAGGATACCGGACAGCTCGCCGGTGGCCTCGGGGAACATGCGTTCCTGTTCGATGATGAAGCGCTCGATGGTGACTACAGACGTCGCTGTATGCTTGACCACGGTAGGGATCCCCGGAGGGTGAACGCGAAACGCTGGTCGCACGATCGTGCGACGCGATGCATTGTGCGGAAAGCTGTGCTGCCCGGGCAATCTCCTGCAAGAGTATCGCCGTCGATTTTCTCTCTGGAAATGCAGTGAAACGGATGTAACAAGACAGCTTCGTTCCACTCATCACTGAACGCGACGCCGAGCCGGAATGATCCAGCGATCGCTGCCCGCTTCCGCGGTCAACGTGTGCCCATCCGACCGGATAACGACCGTGCCTTCGAGATCGGTACGCAACGCCGGGACACCGCGATCGAGCAGGTTGGCCAGCGTTTCCGCAGCCGGATGTCCGTATCGGTTACCAGCGCCGACCGAGGCGATGGCGATACGTGGGTTGACCGCATCGAGCAGTGCCGGTGTAGAGCTGGTGCGACTACCGTGATGGCCGAGCTTGAGCACGTCGGCCGCCAAGTCATCGGCATCGTACCGCTCCAACAGCCACGCTTCCTCGTCCCGTTCAGCGTCACCAGTGAGCAGCAGCCGGTGCTGCCCGTACGACACGCGCAGCACCACGGACGTTTCATTGGCATCGTGCTGCGCTACGGTCCACGACGAATCAGGGGCCAGCACCTCGAAGGCCACCTGGTCGAGATCGAAGCGGCGGCCCGGGCGCACCCGTTCCCAACGTGTCCCGGCCAGTCGAACCGCATCGAGCGCCGCGCGATAGCCGGCGCTCGCACTCACGAAGGCGGGTTCCCACCAAAGCATAGGAGTAAGCGCCTCCACAACGGTAGCAGCGCCACCGGCATGATCGTCGTGCGGATGCGAGAGGACAAACAGGGCCACGTCTCCGCCCAGTCGACGCACATAGGGCACGATGGTCCGTCGCCCGGCGTCGCCACCATCCCAACGTCGTCCAGCATCTACGAGGACCCAACGACCTCGTGGCGTGCGGATGGCCAGTGCGTCTCCCTGCCCTACATCGATGGCGTGCAATTCCAATTGTCCGGAGCCACGTTGGGTGAGTGGCCACCAGAGTGCGACCACGCCCGCCGCCGCGCTCGCCATGAACCACGGCGTACTGCGACGGGAAGCGGTGCCACGCACGAAGAAAACCACGGCAACACCGACGCCCGTGGCCGTCGCCAGCGTCAAAGACACGGGCCACACTGCCCCAGGCAGGCTACCGCACCAGCTCGCCAGCAAATCAAAGAGGGCCATGAGTGGCTGCGTGGCGTCGGCAAGTAGATCAGCCCGAGGTCCGGAAACCACCATGGCCCACAGCAGGGCGAGAAACAATGCGGGCTGCAACAGCGCCACGAGCGGTCCCGCCAGAATGTTCGAAATCGGTGCAATGAGGCTCACGCGTCCGAAAGTCCACGCAATGATGGGGGCCGTGAGCAGCGTGGCGAGTACTCCGGTCGCGATCTCTCGCAGCAACCAGCCTGCTGGGCCACGTTGGCCGCCGAGCCGACGCCAGTAATTGCCGTGCGCGGCGGACCCGCGCGCACCGGCAGCGGCGAGGCGCCAGCGCCTGAGCAACGCCCGCGTTGCCACGAGTGCCGCCATGCCGCCGACACTCAACTGCCAACCCAGATCGAGTACCACCAACGGATTGGCGGTGGGAATGGCGGCGCCCAAGGCCAAGGCGGTCCACTCGTGAACCGGGCGCTGGCATTGGCGCGACAGGGACACAACCAGCAGCATGACGGCGCTGCGAACAGCCGGTGGAGGACAGCCAAGCAGAAGGACATAGAACGCGACCAACACCATCGACATCGGTTCAATCCACCGCCGAGGTACCCGCAGCAACCCACCGAGCGTCAGCAGCGCCGACGCGATGATTGCTACGTGCATGCCGGAGACCGACAGCATGTGCACGAGTCCTGCGTCGGCATAGCGGTCGCGCAACTCCGGTGCGATGCCGTGCTGATCGGCGATGAGCAGTGCACGGACAAGCGGTGCCCGTGACCGGAAGTTGTCGTCAATGATGTCTCCCAATCGGGCGCGCCATCGAAGCAGTGCCCCCCACGCGTTGTCGGCGCGTGAGACTGCGGCCAACGGGCCGATCGGCCGCGCCTCGTCAACGCGAACGCCAGATGAGGTGACCGTGACCCGGCCGAACGCATTCACCACACGCCCCACCGTGAGCAGGCTGTCTGGCGGGCTCGCCAGTCGCAGCGTCACCGGCAATTCGCAACGTGATCCCGCTGAAGTGCGGTGCCATGCGTGGCCGCGCACGAGGGCCGTGGCCCGACCGGGGCGTTCGGCACGCGTCACCTGTTCCACTTGCACCGGCACAACCGAATCGCGAAGCGCGACAGTCTGCACCACATCGCGACAGCGCGCCTCTTCACGTCGCGTGCTGGATGCCCCGACCCACCCCGCGAGTGCCAGCGCCGGTGCCAGCCAACGGCCATCGAGCGTTCGCGCCATTTGCTCGCGGCGAGCGCGACGTGCGCTCGCGAGCAGCAATCGCGCGCACAGAAAACCCAGCACGGCTAGAAGACCGAGCGCCACGACATGGCGCGCGTTGGCCGCCGCGGAGATACGAAACGAAGCCGCGGCGGGCGCGCTGGCCCCGCACAGGAGCCCTGCAATCCACCAACAGACGGCGTGCACCAAGAGCGGCATGCGTGGAGCATGCGCAACTCCTGGCGCCGATGTCACATCATTCTACTGCTCACGGTACCCTGGCGACGCCGAACAAACCGGCGCGTTGCGCCAGTTCAGACAACGGTGAGTGGCAACGAGCGCCGTTCGTTCTTCTCGACCACCGGCGTACCAGTGAACGTCGCCCCGGTGGTTCCGCTCAGCGTGACGGTGAGATAATCGCCAATGCGACCGGCATTGGCCGGCACCATGACCGTCTTGAAATCACGCGAGCGCGCCTGCAACAACTCGCCGTCGCGCGCGACCTTTTCGATGAGCACTTCGACGGTATCGCCCAGTCGCGCCAGGTTGTTCTCACGCGAGATGCCACGTACGGTGGCCACCAGGCGTTCGAAACGCTGAGCGACGATGTCATCGGGGATGGTCCACTCTTCCGGCATCCGCGTGGCCGGGGTGCCTTCGCGGGCCGAGAACTTGAACATGAACGCATCATCGAAGCGCACTTCGCGGCACAGCGACAGCGTATCCTCGAACTCCTCGTCGGTTTCCCCGGGAAAGCCGACGATGATATCGGTAGTGAGGGCGAGCCCTGGAATGGCCGCGCGCATGCGCGCCACACACTCCAGATACTCTTCGCGCGAGTACCGGCGCAACATGCGCTTGAGCATGCTCGTGCTGCCGCTCTGCACGGGCAGGTGGATGTGCTCGCACACCGTGGGCGTCGTGGCCATGGCCTCGATGACCCGATCGCTGAAGTCGTTCGGATGCGGGCTGGTATAGCGGACGCGCCGTATGCCATCCACGCCGCCCACCGCGCGCAGCAGGTCGGCAAAGTCGTGGGTGCCATCGTTGTACGAGTTCACGGTCTGCCCGAGCAGCACCACCTCGGTCAGCCCCTGCTCCACCACCTGCTGCACTTCGCGCACCACATCCTGAAGCTTGCGGCTGCGCTCGGGCCCCCGCGTGGTGGGCACGATGCAATACGTGCAGCGGTAGTCGCAGCCACGCTGCACCGGAATCCACGCCTTTACGCCTTCGAAGCGACGCGCCACGACATCTTCGTAGTGCTCTTCGAGATCGAAATCGGTGGCCGTGAACTTCTCACCCTTGCGGGCGCCATCGAGTAACGACGGCAGGGCGCTGTAGCCGTCAGGCCCAACCACGAGCGATACGTGCTTCGCGTGTTCGAGCACACGGCTGCCGAGGCGCTGCGCCATGCAGCCAGTGACGCCCACGATGGTGTCGGGCTTCATGTACCGACGCAACTCACCGAGTCGTCCGATGACGCGGGTCTCGGCGTTTTCGCGAATGGCACACGTGTTCACGAGGATGACGTCGGCGCCATCGGGCGCATCGACCGGCGCGTACCCGTGTGCGGCAAGCTTGCCGTACATGAGTTCGGAGTCGGCCACGTTCATCTGACAGCCGTAGGTCTCGATGTAGACCGTGGGCTTCGGCGTGGCGTCCGTCGGAGAATCGACGATGGGAACGACCTGCGGTGCGCTCATGGTCACGGGCGAATCTGGATGCCCACACCGAGTAGCCACGCCGATTCCTTCGTGGTCGAGCCGGCGAGGGCACGGTTGGCGCGCTGAATGGAGAAGTCGATCGACGCACTCTCGCGGGCAATGGGTAGTCCGACTCCACCGCTGAGGCGTGTCTCCGTAATGCGGGACGCCGAGGTGCTGAATGGAAGTTCATTGCGCGCATAGCCCGCACGAATGAGCACCGGAACGCCGCGCATGCGCGGGCCGGCCACTTCGGCGCCGCCATAGTAGTTGAAGGCATCAGACGCCGTGGTGCGCGACGAGGCCATGCCTTGCATGTCCGACCACTTCACCTGTTCGAATCCGGCGGCGAAGGTCGATCCCGGAATACCATCGTAGCGCAGCACGCCCCCGAGACGAGCCGGCACCGACCCCGACGCCCGGGTGGTGTCGCGAATGCGCGCTTCGAAGCTGTTACCGGAGCGATAGCTGCCAGCGGCCGATAGTCCCTTGAAGAGACGCACTTCACCACCCAGCGACAGTGCCGTGCCGAAATAGGTCACGCGCGACGAATCGAGCGTACTGCCGAACTGCAGCGTGTCGGCGAAGGTGCGCTCACGCACGGCGGTGTTCTCGCCGGTGAAGATGTGCCCACCGAGCCCCACTCGCGCGCGATTACCAATCTGCCAGCCGATGGCCGTACGGATGTCGCCGATGGCGCCGCGCATGGACAACCGTTCGGAGGTCGGCAGCGTGTTGCCGTCGATGATGGCGGAGCCGGTGGTCGTGGTCGTGTAGGAGCGGTCGAGGAAGCCGCGTGCACTCACCCCGACGGCCACGCCGCCGCGGGCTGGAAAAATCATGGAGAGCAACGGGATGCGCTGCGACGACGTCTTTTCACGCACATTGCCAAACGTAAGCGTCCGATGCTCAGGCTCGGCCTGCGCACTCAACACCGTGCTGCGCGTGCCGCCAATTGAGGCGGGATTGATGGGCGACAAAGGATCGATATCGCCGAACGCCCCGGCGGTACCGGCCGAGCGAGTGCTCATGCCGTTCACTGGATATCCGAACCCGAGGGCTCCGAGCGAGCCCTGTGCCGCGCCGTCGGCGGGAACCGCCGCGATCAGCAGTGCGCACGCGGCCAGCATTGGCGAGAGTCGGAGTGGGGTACGCCGCGCCGACGTCGGTTGCAGCTTCGAGCGACTCATGGCAGGACGAACTCCGACTTCGGCAAGAAGGTTATACGCAGCTTGGGGCGAAGCGCCGGGGCTGCCGTACGACTGAAGAAGCGCAGCTCAGCCGGCTGTGCACCTTCGAGTGCAATGCGCAAGGCCAAAGCACGCGGCACCGAGGCCGGCTGTGCGCGCCACGAGCGTGTCAGGGAAAGGACGTTCAGCGCCTTCTGTCCGCTGTCGCTGGGCACGAACCGGGTCGTGTCGACAGAGAGTAGCGTGCCATCGGCCGCCAAATCGATGGCGCGGCGCAAATCGGTGACCTCAGCGGTTGCCGAGGGCACGAGCGGATACACCGCGACCGTGTCGTTCGCGTTGCCGAAACGACTACGCTGCTGCGTCAGCAACAGTTCGGCGCGCACGATGGTGCTGGAATCGGTGATGCGCAGCGGCACGTTGAACCGCAGATAGGTGCGATACGCCGGGTACCCGCCCACCACGAGCGTATTGGCCCCCGGCAACGGCGAACCGACGTCGGTGAGCGTGTACGTGGTGTAGGCTTGATTCACATCGGCCGGCGCACCGGGCAGCGTGGTCTGCGCCGTGACAACGATGGGCCTGTAACTGGTGTCGGTAGCCGCATCGTATTCGAGCGTGCTGGCACTGATGCCGAACGTGAAGGCGCGCAGCCGCAACTGTCCGGCATTGCCGGTGAGTCGCAGTCCGACACGAAGTCGCGAGCGGGCCGCGATCTTGGCTTGCAGGGCGGTCTTGCTGAGTGGAACCCGCAGTGTGTCACCCGTGGCCGATGGCGTTACCGTGATCGACCCGATGAGCCGGTCGGGGCGGAACAGTGAACGCAACACAGCGGGCACCGTGTCGCTCGCCGTGGTATCAACGTCGTAGGCCTCGAGCGTGACGGGACTGGTGCCGCGCCTGCCGGTGGTATCGAGTGGCAGCTTGAGATACACCGAGTCCACCGTGGTGATGGAGTCGAGCGCACCGGTACCGTTGGCGAAGTACGACGACGTGAGTACGTCGAACCGCATGATGGTGCGCGTGACCAGCGTATCCGGCCGGTTGGCCAGCAGCAGATTCGACGCGATTCCGAGCGCCGGATACCCACCCAACGAGGAGTCGAGCACGACGGCCTCGAAAGTGGTATCGCGGAACTGCTCCGACTGTTCAGGGCAGAGAGACGGGCATGCCGCGCCGCCATCGAGATTTTCGGTGCATGCCGCCGCTACGACCGAAGCCGTGAGCATCGACAGAACCAGCAACGGGGCGCGCATGCGCGCCCACGACCAACGACCGCCTTCAGACATTCTCGAGCGAAGCAGGCGTGAACGGTGCCGGCAACAACTCGGCCAGCGACCAGCGAGCCGTGCGCCCATCGGGCGTCACGGCATAGACTTCCAGCGAAGGGGCGAATTCCACCAACGCCTGACGACAGATCCCGCAGGGCGGTGTCGGCTCCTGCTGGGTAGAGGTGATGACGACACGAACGAACCGACGCGCTCCGGCCGCGACCGCCGTACCGAGCGCGACGCGCTCAGCACAGGTGCCCGCCGGATACGACGCGTTCTCCACGTTGCACCCCGCGAACACGCGACCGTCGACACTTTCCAGCGCCGCACCCACCGGGAAACTGGAGTACGGAGCCCACGCGTTAGCGCGCGCCGCGTCGGCCGCTGCACGCAATACCGCCAGGTGCGATGTCAGATCTATCGAAGAATCCGTCACGCGCGCAGCAGTTCGAGGAGGAACGACGTGCCACGGCCGCGCCACCCCTGACCGAACCAGTCGGCAATGGTAGCGCCCAGATCGGAGAACGTGTCCCGCGTGCCGAGGGCCCCACCGCGCACGCGCGGTCCGGCCACGAGCAACGGCACGCGCTCGCGCGCGTGGTCCGTTGATGGCGTGGTGGGGTCGTTCCCGTGATCGGCGGTAATGAACAGCAGATCGTCCTCCCGGAGGGACGCAAGCAGTGACGGGAGCGCTCGGTCGAACGATTCGAGCGCCCCCTGAAATCCCGGAACATCGTTGCGATGCCCGAATTGCTGATCGAAATCTACCAAGTTCGCAAAGCAGAACCCACGCGGGGCCGTATTCAGCCACTTCAGGATGGCCTCGAGCCCTTCCGCGTTGTCCGTGGTATGCCGGGACTGGATGGCCCGGCCAGCGAACAGATCGTCGACCTTGCCCACGCCTGCCCGTGGCACTCCGGCCGCCTCGAGCACATCGAGCAGCGTGATACCGGGGGGCTGGATGGAGTAGTCGCGACGGCTGGCAGTCCGAGTCCAAGCACCAGCGGTTCCCACAAACGGCCGTGCGATGACGCGGGACACGTCGTGCGGCGCCACCAATTGCTGCCGAGCTATCTCGCAGGCGCGGTACAGTTCATCGAGAGGAATCCAGTCTTCGTGGGCGGCGATCTGAAAGACGGAGTCAGCGCTGGTATACACGATCCAGGCGCCGGTACGCTGCTGCTCGGCGGCAAACTCGGTGATGACCGTCGTACCGCTGGCCACACAGTTGGCGATGACCGGACGTCCGGTGGCGCGGGCGAAGGCATCGATCACTTCGGCCGGGAACCCGAATGGATATGTCGGAAATGGACGCTCCAGATGGAGGCCCGCAATCTCCCAATGTCCGGTGGTGGAGTCCTTCCCGCTCGACCGGGGCAGCATGACTCCATACCCACCGGTGGGGTGCACGACTGGCGGGACACCCTGCACGGTCGTGGCGTTGCCCAACCCGAGACGCTGCAGGTTGGGGAGCGCGAGGCCACCGACGGCCCGAGCAATGTTGCCAAGCGTGTCGCTGCCCGCGTCGCCGTAGGCGTCGGTATCAGGCGCGGTGCCGCAGCCCACGCCGTCGAGCACGACAATCAGGGCCCGACGCAGGGCCTGGTCGGCGTGGGCAACCATCGTTGGTGGAGTGGCAGGCATCGAATCCAGCGGGCTCACACAGGTGGTGGAAAGGAAGAGGGCAAGGAATCATGGTAGACAGCCGGCACCCGCTGCGTGAGTCCCGTCAGCATCTCGTATGGTGACACGCCAGCGAGCCCGGCCACCATTTCGACCGGGAGTTCATCTTCGCCCTCCCGGCCGATGAGCGTGGCCGCGTCACCCAGCGCGCAGGACGCTGCGGACACATCGACCATGATCATATCCATGGTGACGCGACCGACCACGGGGCACCGCACTCCATTCATGAGTACCACACCGGCGTTGGAAAGATGCCGCCGGTATCCATCGGCGTAGCCGCAAGCGAGCGTCGCAATACGCCGGCCCCCGGGGGCCCGCCAGGTCGCCCCGTACGAAACCGTCTCGCCCTCGTTCACTTCGCGAAGGTCGATGACGCGGGCACGCAGGTGGGCGACCTGCCGGAGACCGAGCACCTCGGCGAACAGGCCGGCGTAGAGCGCGATACCGGGCCGCGCCAATTGGCCCGGGGAACCGTGGCTCCGCGTGGCAATGCCGCCGCTGTTGTCGCTGTGGAAGAGCACGCCGCGTGGCAGGACCGGTTCCAGTACTGCGACCGCCTGGGCGAAACGTGCGTCCTGCTCATCGCGCGAGGCTTCCGACTCGTCGGACGAATGGAAATGCGTGAAGACCCCTTCGGGCGGTACCGCGGCCAAGGCGGCCACCAGCGAGTCGACATGGTCCCACCGGATTCCCGCCCGAGCCATGCCGGTGTCGATGGAGAGGTGGTAGGGGGCAACGGCATTCGAGTCGCCGAGCCCACGCCATGTCTCGATGTCGTGGCTGCGATGCAGCGACGGCCTGACCCCAAGCGCGTGGGCCCGCGGCAACTCCTCCCTGAGGAGCGGCTGCAAACACACGATCCGCCCCTGGCAGCCGCTCTCGCGCAACGACTCGGCTTCATCGAGGGAGGCGATTCCCACCCCCCACGGAGCATCCGGCGCTTCGCGCTGGTCGTCGAAGGCGACGCCCAGGGCGCGGGTGATAGCCACCGCTCCCACGCCGTAGCTGTTCGCCTTGACCATGGCCAGCAAGGGGACGCCCGCCCGCTGACGCAGTACGGCAGCGTTATGGCGCACTGCGTCCAGATCAACGTCCAGCCAAGCGCGAGCGAAGTCGAATTCGCGGGTCGGGTATATTGGCGAAGCAGTCATACCGGCAATCCTAAGCGCCCCCACGCAGCCCTACAACGATGGACAGCTCCGCTCCCGCCCCTCGCTCCCTCGACGACGCGCTCGCGCTGATGAAAGATTTGCGCGCCCGCTGCGAGTGGGATGCCGCGCAAACCCATGCCTCGCTCCGTCCGTACCTGATCGAGGAGGCGCACGAAGTCGACGATGCCATCGCCGGTGGCGAAGACGATGTGCTGCGCGACGAATTGGGTGACCTGTTTCTGCAGGTGCTCTTTCACTCGGTGGTGGCCGAGGAGCGTGGCGCGTTCAGCATGCAGGACGTGGCGGGCGCGCTGATTGCGAAGATGCACGCGCGCCATCCGCATCTGTATGGCGACGGCGTGAAGCGGCCGTGGGAAAGCATGAAAGCCGCGAAGGCGAAGCGCTCGACCCTCGAAGACGGCCTCCCGGCTGGTCTCCCTTCGCTACACCGCGCACACCGTCTGCAGGACCGTGCCGCCGGGGTGGGGTTCGATTGGAGCGACGCCCTCGGCCCGCTGGCAAAGGTACGTGAGGAAGTCGAGGAGGTGGCGGCGCTGATCGATCCCGACACGGGGGCCGTGCGCGATACCGATGCGCTGGAAGCGGAGTTGGGTGACCTGCTGTTCGCGGTCGTCAACCTGTGCCGCAAGACCGGCGTGCACGGCGCGCTTGCCCTCGACCGCACGAACGCGAAGTTCGTGCGGCGCTATGCGTCGATGGAGCAAATGGCGACGGCAGATGGCAAGGCCCTGACCGCGCTGTCGCTCGAGGAGCAGGACCGGTATTGGGACGCGGTGAAGGCGACCGAGTGATTACGGCTTGATGCGTCCCATGAGCCGCGGGAATGGAATAACCTCGCGGATATGCTCGATGCCACAGATCCAGGCAATGGTACGCTCGAGGCCGAGGCCGAAGCCGGAGTGCGTGAACGTGCCGTACTTGCGCAGGTCGAGATACCAGCCGTAGGCGTCGAGCGGCAATCCTTCGTGCGTGAGGCGAGCCAGGATCTTGTCGTAGTCGTCCTCACGCTGCGAACCGCCGATGATTTCGCCGCGCCCTTCCGGCGCGAGCAGGTCGGCGCAGCGCACGGTACGAGGGTCGGCCGGGTTCTCCTTCATGTAGAACGCCTTGGCCTCCTTCGGATAGTTCACCACGAACACCGGTCGCTGATACTCGTCGACGATCATGGCCTCGTCCGGCGCGCCAAGATCGTCGCCCCACACGATGTCGCTCCCCTTGCTCTGGGCCAGCTTCACCGCCTCACCGTAGTCGAGGCGGACGAACGGCTGCGAGACACAATCGAGCTTGGTGGTGTCACGCTCGAGGACCTTGAGCTCTTCCTGCCGCCGCTCGAGCACGCGCTCGACGAGGTAGCGAACGAAGTCTTCTTGCAGGTCCATGTTGTCATCCTGATCGTACCACGCCATCTCCGGCTCGATCATCCAGAATTCGGTGAGGTGACGACGCGTCTTGCTCTTTTCGGCACGGAACGTGGGGCCGAAAGTGTAAATGCGCCCCAGTGCGGCGGCGAGTGCCTCGCCATACAGCTGTCCGGTCTGGGCGAGATAGGCCGTGCCTTCGTCGAAGTACTCGGTGCTGAACAGCCCGGCCCGTTCGCCGATGGCGGCGGTGAGAATGGGCGTGTCGCAACGCACGAAATCACGCGCGTAGAAGAAGTCGTGCACTGCCTGCTCGAGTTCATGACGCACGCGCATGATCGCGGCCTGCCGCTGACTGCGCAGCCAGAACGTGCGGTTGTCGAGTAGGAAATCGATGCCATGCTCCTTGGGCTGGATGGGGTAATCCAGCGGGCTGGCGCCGATGAGCGCGAGTTCCTTCACTCCCATCTCGAAGCCGCCGGGCGCGCGGGCATCAGCGCGCACCTCGCCAACGAGCATGACACTGCATTCCTGTGTGAGCTGCGTGAACTGCTCCCAGGACGCCTCGCTGACTTCGGCCTTCACGACCACCGCCTGCATCACCCCCGTTCCGTCGCGCATGACGGCGAAGCCGAGCTTGCCCTTCGAGCGCAGATGAGTGACCCAGGCGCGAACGGTGACGGTAGCACCGGCGTGATGCTTGAGATCGGCAATGCGAGTGGTGGACTGGTTCACGGACACATCGGGCAAGCGGTTGGACGAAGGGCAACGGGGATGACACCCGGGAGAATAATGCACCGGCTGCCCAGCCCAAGGGACTCCCTGCCCTGACCCACGTGGTTGAGGCGCAGGCGTGGCCCGTGCCTACCCGAGGCTCATACCGCGGCGCCGAGGATGCGACGCACCTTCTCCACCAGTGCATCGGGAGTGAACGGCTTGGCGATATAACTGTAACGCGGATCGTCGGCCAGCTCCTCGCCGTCCTGATAGCCCGACATGAACAACACCGGGATGTCGATCCCGCGCTCGGCCAGCACGCGGGCGAGTTCGGGGCCACCCATGCGGGCCATGACCACGTCGGTCAGCACGAGATCTGGTACGTCGGGCTGCTGATCGAGAATCTGCAGCGCTTCGATACCGTCTGGAGCCAGCAGGACCCGGAACCCTTTGCGATGGAGGATTTCATGGACGAGCCGTCGCAGCCCGGCTTCGTCTTCCACGACGAGCACGAGTTCTCCCTCGGCACGCGTTGGCGCGATGGCCTCCGGCAGTGAGGGGGACAGCACCGAGGCGACCCGCGGCAACAGCACCGACACGGTGGTGCCCTGGCCGGCTTCACTGTGCACTGACAGGCGCCCGCCCGCCTGCGTAATGATGCCGTACACCATGGACAACCCCAGGCCAGTCCCGCCACCGATCTGCTTGGTCGTGAAAAACGGCTCGAACATGCGCGCCATGACGTCGGGCGACATCCCGACCCCGTCGTCCTTGACCTGAATCATGACCCAATCGCCCGCTGGCAGTCCTGCCGGGATGCTACCCAGCGGTGCATCGGCTTCGACCTCGAGCGACAGGGGGGCGGTGGTAATGTGCACGTGGCCGCCATCTGGCAGCGCATCGCGGGCGTTGACCACGAGATTCATGAGCACCTGCGACAGCTGTCCGGCATCGGCCATGACGCACAGTGGCTCGTTGGCTAGCGCCGTATCGAGCGCGACCCGTTCGCCGATGAGGCGCTGCAACATGCGCTCGAGATCGTGTACCACCACGTTCACATCGTTGCGATCGGGCGTGACCTTCTGGCGCCTGCTGAAAGCCAGCAACTGCGAGGTCAACAGCGACGCGCGATCAGCAGCTTTCAGAATTTCCGCGAGGTCGGTGCGCAACTCGTACAGTTGCGCCGCCTCGGCGTCGGACCGCGGGCGTGACTGGAGTTCGGTTGTGTGCTGCTCCGACAGCTGCGCGAAGCCTGTGATGGCCGTGAGAAGATTGTTGAAGTCGTGCGCTATGCCACCGGCCAGCGTGCCCACCGCTTCCATTTTCTGCGAGTGCAGCAGTTGCTCTTCGAGGGCGCGTCGCTCCTCTGCCTCCCTTCGCAATTCTTCGTTGACCTTGGCCAGATCCTGCGTACGGGCGCGTACGGCTTCGGCCAGATTGCGCTGGCGCCCGACCACGGTACCCGTGATGACGAGCAGCATGATCCAGAGCAGTACGGACGCCGTTCGCGTAGCCCGCAACTCGGTCGCCACCGCCGCTTGCCAACCGCCAGTAGGGGCGATGTGCAAGGTCCACTCGACATCGGCCACATTCAGGCGTGACACGCTCGCTTCGATCGGTACGCCGCGGGACGCCACGGTGCGTCCGCGATGGTCTTCCAATCGGAAGTCGATGTTCTTGGGCAGCCCCGCCAGCTGCGCCTCATCGATGAGTGCCGAGAGGTCGAGGACGATAGCCACCATGTCCGGTCCTTCAGGGCCGAAGGGCCGTAGTCGCTGACGTACAACCAATCCCTGCACACCCTGCACCAGGCGGAACGGACCGGTGAGCACCATGTTGTCGGTGTCCATGGCCCGCCGTACCCCTTCCGCGACCTCCGGCTCCGGATGCTTCAGCAGATCCAGGCCGACCAAAAGCGTGTCGTCGTGTTCGGGCCAGCTGCGCATGATCTTCGCCTTCCGCACCAGCTGAAAGGCACGCACACCCGGTATCGCGGCCGTCAAGCCTTCGGCAAAAGTGGGGAAGTCGGCATTGAGACTCACCATGGCGGGCTCAGCCTCCACGAACGCCCGGAGGGCATCGAGCCGGCTCAGACGCCGGTCGAAGAAGCCGCCGATCTGCTGCGTGTAGGGCACCGCGAGTGCCTGCACCCGTCCGCGCTCACGCTCGACGAGGGTGTGTTCGTACCAGCGGTCAAATGCCACGGCCACGAGGATGCCGAGGATTCCTACCACCAGCGAGGCACGCAGTGGTCGAACGCGAGTCAATGCAGCAGTTGTCACTCCACCTCATCCTTGCGGGCCATGGGCACGTCGGCCCGCGTCGGCCCACGACGATAGCACGGCTCGGCCCGCTACAGAGATACTGCGCGTTGCGCTTGACTCTCGCAAGCGGGGAAACGTGATCGTTTGACCGGGCAATATGCACGGGTCCGTTACAGCTCCGCCGTGATCCATCTCACGGTTACAACGTCATCCCACCCGGAAATACTCGAGGGCCCGGGCATATCCGAGCGTGAGATGCTGACGCAGTGCCGTGTGTTCCGGTTTCTGGAGCGATGGGTCATCACGCAAAATGCGGTCGGCGATCGTGCGAGCGACTTCGTTGAGTGCCTCATCGCGCAGCGGATCGGCAATGCGGAAGGCGGGGAGCCCGTGCTGTTTGGCGCCGAAGAGATCGCCCATGCCACGCAGTTGCAGATCGGCGCGCGCAATTTCGAACCCGTCGTCGGTAGCGGCAAACATGCCGAGCCGTTCAGCGGCTTCCGTGCCGACGTCGCCAAGCAGAATGCAGTACGACTGCTCGGCGCCGCGACCGACCCGTCCTCGCAGCTGGTGCAGCTGCGACAGGCCGAACCGTTCCGGATGCTCGATGATCATGACGGTCGCGTTGCCGACATCGATACCCACTTCGATGACCGTCGTGGCCACAAGTACCTCGATCTCGCCATCGCGAAAGCGGCGCATGATGGCATCCCGTTCGTCGGCCGGCAGCCGTCCGTGTAACAGTGCCACGCGTCGCGTCGCGAACGCGTCGGCGACGAGCGCCTCGTACATGACCGTGGCGGCCTTGAGGTCGATCTTTTCACTCGTTTCAATGAGTGGGTACACCACGTACACCTGCCGTCCGGCTTCGAGCTGCACGTTGGCGAATTCGAAGACCTTACGTCGCGCCGACTCGGGGCGAACGACCGTTGTGACGGGCTGTCGTCCCGGCGGGCGCTCGTCGAGTACACTGACGTCGAGGTCACCGTACATGGTGAGCGCGAGCGACCGGGGAATGGGGGTGGCGCTCATGAGCAGCACATCGGGAGTCAAACCCTTGGCACTCAGCTGCCCGCGTTGTTCCACGCCGAACCGATGCTGTTCATCGATGATGACCAGGCCGAGATTGGCGAAGGCCACGGCGTCCTGCAACAGTGCGTGCGTGCCGATAGCCAACACCGGTTGGTCGACCGCCAACTGCGCCAGTGCCGCGCGTTTTTCCTTGGCTCCCAACCGGCCGGTAAGCAGTACGGGCGCAATGCCGAGTGGGGCGAGCAGCGTGGAGATACTGCGGGCGTGTTGTTCCGCGAGCAGTTCGGTGGGTGCCATGAGCGCCACCTGAGCGCCGTTCTCGAGGGCGAGCAAGGCGCTGAACACGGCGACGACCGTTTTGCCGGCGCCGACATCGCCCTGCAGCAAGCGGTGCATGCGGCGCGGGCTTTCCATGTCGTGCACGATTTCCCGGATGGCCCGCACCTGCGCGTGCGTGAGTGTGTACGGCAGGGCGGCGCGCAGTTGGCTCGTGAGCACGCGACGGTTGGCGAACACCCGCCCACCGCGCGCCTCGCGCGCCACCTGATTGGCCTTGCGGTGCAGCAACTGCACGCAGAGCAGCTCCTCGAACGCCAACCGCGCACGCCCACGTACCGCATCGGCCACACTCGAAGGACGGTGCACCATGCGCAGCGCTTCGGGCAACGCCGGCACGCCGGCCGCCGCGAGCACCTCGGGCGGCAGCGGCTCGGAAACCAAGGGGAGCAACGCATCGAGATGTTGCTGCACCATGGCGCGGAGCAGCCGGACCGACAGCCCTTCGGTACTCGGATAGACGGCGAGCACCCGCCCCTCGCCCGTCCCCTCTTCGTCCGGCCCGAGATTGACGAACTCGCGCGGTTGCAGGCGCCGCCCGTGGTAAAAGCGCACGGGTCCGGTGCAAAGCAGCCAGTCGTCCTTGTTGATGGTGCGGTCGAGAAACGGCTGCCCTGGCCACGCGATTTCCAGCATGCCCGTGGCATCCTGAATGACCGCCTGGAATACCCGGAGCCCCTTTCGCGTGGGGAGCACGCCCTTGGCGATGACCCGACCGAGCACCGTAACGTCGGCACCCACTGCCGCCTGAGCGATGGGCGTGACGGTGGTGGCGTCTTCGTAGCGATGCGGAACATGGCGCAGCAGATCGCCCGCCATGGTGATGCCGAGCTTCGCGAGTGAGGTCGCTCGCGCTGGCCCCACGCCCTTGAGGAAGGTGACGGGGGTATCGAGCGTCAGCCGCGGCGCCGGACGCGCAGGCGGGCGTCGCCGACGCGCCTCCGCTTCCGAGTCGCCGCGGAACATCACGCCTCCACGAGTTCCCGCGCGTAGTCGCCGGCGTCGAACGGCTCGAGGTCGCCGATCTGTTCTCCCAGCCCTACGTACTTGATGGGCACGTTCAATGCCTCGTGCACTGCGACCACAATGCCTCCCTTGGCTGTACCGTCGAGTTTCGTGACGACCACCCCGGAGACGGGCACGGCGGCTGAAAACGTGCGAGCTTGCGACAGCGCGTTCTGGCCAATGGTACCGTCGAGTACGAGCAGAATTTCATGGGGCGCGTCCGGAAGTCGTTTGCCGATGACCCGGTGAATCTTGCGCAACTCTGTCATCAGATCGTCACTCGTGTGCAGACGCCCGGCCGTATCGACGATGATGATGTCGACGCCGCGCGTGATGCCGGCATCGACGGCATCGAACGCCACACTGGCCGGATCGCTGCCAGGCGCCCCACCGACGAAGTCCACGCCGGAACGCTCGGCCCATACGCGCAGCTGATCGATGGCACCGGCGCGGAAGGTATCGGCGGCCCCGAGCAGCACACGCTTGCCCTGCGCCTTGAAGGCCGCGGACAACTTGCCGATGAAGGTGGTCTTGCCCGCTCCATTGACGCCGATCACCAGCAGCACGGTGGGGCCGGCCGGATTGAGTTGCAACGCAGGATCGCTGTTGCCCTTTCGCAGCGCCGCTTCGACCCCTTCCGCCAGTGCCTTCCGGAATTCCGACTCGGTCTTCACTTCGCCCCGCTTGTGGCGACGCTCGACGTCGGCGACCAGGGCCAACGACGTCGGCACCCCGAAATCACTCTCGATGAGCAACGTCTCGAGTTGCTCGAGCGACCCCTCGTCCACCCCCTTGAAGAGGACGGACACATCGGTGGACACGACGTCCTTGAACCGTTGCCAGAGCGAGCGCTTCGGTACGTCGTCCTTACGGCGAAACAAACGAGCCATGTGCTTCTATCCCTGCAATTGAGAAAGTCGGTGTAACCGGACGATCAGCGCTGGCCAGCCGACCGGCGCGCGATCCACTCCGCGCACAAGAGCAGCAGTGCCAGCGCGAATGGCCAACCAGCATCGAGCAACCGGGGCGTGTCGGTTCCGGCCACCCCACGAGCCAGTGGCCCTGCGGCCACGGCCGGCGCCCGCGGAATCCACTCCCTTGATGCGTTCACGACCAACATGCTCGACCCGCCGACCGCCTCAACCTCGTACACGCCGGGGGCGAGCGAGGCGGCCGCCACTTCGTAGCGGGCCCCGAAGCGGAGCGAGAGGGAATCGGAAGGCCGTGACCCGGCGGCTGCCGACGTGTTGCGCGGCACCACGCGCACCACAACCACCGAGTCTACACCACCGCGGCGCCAGACGACCGGCTCACCGGCCCGTACAACGCCTGGCACCGGACGCGCGGCTCGCACATCGCCGCGGCCGGACGCCACCCAGTCGAATATAGCGCCCCACAGAGCGGTGAACGCTTCGCGACTGCGGCCACCGCGAAGCGCCCAGCCAGCGTATCCGGAACCCGATATCACGACGGTGCGTGCACCGCCGGTCTCACGCGTAGCGATGGCGGGCTGCGGATCGCCACGCTTGCTCAAGCGCATGGTGAGCACGGTTTCACTACCGCGCGCCGGCCCCGCCAGCGTAACCGGTAGCAGTGAGTCGAATGGCAACGCGGCCAGAGCCGCCATGAGGGGCGAGGCGGGCGCTGATGCGGCGTACCATTCGGGGGTCCGGGTGAGTTCGCCGGCCCGGGCCACAAGAGTTGGCGGGGCTGGCACCCAGAGGGCGCGGGCCGCGGTGGCCGCCGCGCCGGAAGTGGGACGCCAGGTCGTGTCGCCGTGTACGATCAGCATGCCTGCCGTGGCGGCGCGCGCACGGACATCGCTCTCGCTGATGGGCGCGAGTGACCCTTCCACACGCCAGACACCTGGGGCAATGCGGAAATACGCGCGCGTGGGGACATCGAGTGCCCCGCGCAACACCGTGAGCACTTCCCGCACGTCGATGTCGGGGGCGGTGGACACGAACACGGCCGATGGCTTGTCGCCGACTTCCATGGCCACACCGAGCGTGTCGTTACGCGACTCGACATCGCTGGCCATGTCGATGACCGCCTGCACCAGAGCCGCGCGATCGCCGCGCGCAACCACGAAGGGCACCGAAAGCCGGGTGCTCGCAAACGGGGCCAAAGCCGGCACCTCGGTGCGCGCCGCCTCAACCCCGTCGACCTGCAACTGCAACGAGGCGTTTGCGGTGGCCACACCGCCCGCCGTTAGCGTCACTGTGGCGACAACGGAATCTCCCCCAGTCACGGCTACTGGGAGCTGCAGATCGGCTACTGCGAGATCACGTCGAGCGGGCGTGCGGAACTGCACCACACGAGAGCCGGGCGGTGCCTCGGCGAGCGCGTCGGTGTCATCGATCTCACCATCGGTCACGAGTACGAGGCTGCGGCCGAGCGACGCGGCCCGATCGACCGCCGGGCGCACGCGGGACGCACCGTCGGTGGGCAGCAGTGCCGCGACGTCGCCAGCCGAACTCACACGCAACGAATCGCCAACCAAAACGACCTCGGCATCCGACGTCGCAGTTCCGATGGCACTGTCGGACACGTACTGGCGCCAGCCGCGAACGAAGGTGCTCTCATCTCCGACCGCACGCCGCCATGACGCCGACACGTCGAGTGCCAGCAGGGGAGCGCGCGGTGTTGTGCGCCCGAGTGGGGCCCCAAACAACAGTGCGGCCACGAGCGTGACCGCCGCAGCACGGAGGGCGGCGAGCAGCCAGGTCTGAAGTGAGACCGTGGGGCGGGTATTGTTTGCTGAACGTCCGTAGGCCAGCCAGGCGGCCAGCACCCCCAGCGCGAGGGCAAGAAGCCAGCGGATCACGAAAGGAGCGTCACGGGATACTCGGGTAGCACGCGGCGAGGAAAGGCGTGGGGCAGAAGAATCGCGATTCCTCTGCCCCGATCATGGATGGCCGACTTGTAGGCAATCGGCATCACGCAGGAAATACGCAGCGTGCTCCCGTTCTGCTCGGTTCAGTCGCCGTTGGGACGCACGGCGTCGGTGCGTCCAGCGGTGCGTTGCACGGGGGTTTCAAGCTGCGAAAAGAGCCGTGCCTTGAGCACCGCAAAGGCCTGCCGCTGCGACGCCGCCAGTGGCTCGCCGCTCTGATTCTTCAGCGCCACGCGCGGGTCGCGATGCACGCCATTGACCAGCACTTCGAAGTGCAAGTGCGGCGCCGTGGAAAGTCCGGTACTGCCTACCTGTCCAATGGTCTGCGAGATACTCACCGATTGCCCAGACCGCACATTGATGGCTCGGAGATGGCCATATCGGGTTACGTACCCATTGGTATGACGGATTTCGATGGTCTTGCCGTAGCCGCCTTTCCAGCCAGCGAAGACGACGCGCCCGTTGCCGAGCGCGCGCACTGGGGTGCCGGAAGCCGCGGCATAGTCCATGCCTTGGTGGCGGCGCACGGTACCGAGAATGGGGTGTCGGCGAATGCCGAAGACACTGGAGATACGCCGGAAGGCCAGCGGCGCGCGCAGGAAGGCCGCGCGCATGGACTTTCCGTCGCCATCGAAATACGCCACCCGTGAGCCCTGCTCGAACCGCATGGTTTCGACAGGCTTGCCGTCGACGGTCATGCGCACGGCGATGATGTTGCCGGGACGGACGAGCCCGTTTTCGGCCGTCTGGCGTTCGACGAGCACGCGCACGGAGTCGTTCTTCTGGAGATCGCGGCTGAGATCGACGCGGTACTCGAGAATGTCGGCGAGCGCGTAGGCAAGTTCGGTGCGCTGCTTGGCGGGAAAGGCTTCCGCACCGGAGGCGATGGCCTCAGTGAGCGTGGAGGTGACCACGCCGCCCACGACCACGGTATCGGTGGTCCACTGCAGCTTGACTTCGTTTTCGACCCACGGCTGACCGAAGGCGCGGGAGAAGCGCACGACGCGGTCGATGGCGAGCTGCAGGACGACTTCGGAGGCCCCGGAGTCGGGATCGACCTTGGTGGTGATGGTTACGCCGGCGCGAACCTTGGTGGGGTCGAGGGCGCTGGCCACGCTGAGCGCCTGCACGGCTTCGTCAGGTGCGAGGCCGGCGCGTTCGAGCGCCACGGAGAGCGCTTCACCGCGCCGGATGGTGTCGACCTTGGTGCGCCAACGGGCGGCTACGGAAACACGAGGCCCCGCCGCCAGTACGCTGGCCGCGGGGCGCTCCTGAACTGGACGTCCCAGCGCGATGGCAGCCGCTCCGATGCCCAGGCAACCGGCGGCGACGAGCAGCTTTCGCGTGGCGTTCAATCCATCTGTCTCCGTATGAACGTCGGGATCTCCATGTCGTCAATTTCAGCGCTTGACGACGCAGAGGCGGGCGAGGCCCGCGGCGGACGAGGAGGTGCTCCCTCCCACGCTGGACGAGCGGGCGGGGCCGATGGTCTCACCGGCGGGCGCGTTGCCGTAGGGAACGGCAACACCGACGGGGCCTTCGGTGCAACAGGTTGAGCTTCGAAATGTGCAGTCGCCTGCGGCCGGGCGGAAGACCCGAAATTCCCGGATACCGGCTGAGTAGCGGGAGCCGGAGCCCCCTGCTGCAGGTAGCGATCGAAGCCAGTGGCAATGACCGTGACGCGGATTTCACCCATCATGGCGGGCTCATGCACGGCACCAAAGATGATTTCGGCGTCGTCGCCCACGGCATCGTGCACGATGTCGTTGATCTGGTGCACTTCGCCGAGGGTGAGGTCTTCGCCGCCGGTGATGTTGACCAGCACGCCCGTCGCGCCCGAGATGGACACGTTGTCGAGCAGGGGCGAGGCAATGGCCTGCTGAGCGGCTTCGACGGCGCGATTTTCGCCGCGTCCGATGCCGGTGCCCATGAGCGCCGAGCCGCCGTTCTGCATGACGGTGCGCACGTCGGCGAAGTCGACGTTGACCATACCGGTTTCGCTGATGAGCACCGAAATGCCCTGCGTGGCATGGAGCAGCACTTCGTCGGCCTTCTTGAGCGCTTCGTGGAACGGGATGCCCTTCCCTACCACGGCGAGCAGGCGCTCGTTGGGCACGATGATCATCGTGTCCACATTCTTGCGCATCTCGTTGATGCCTTCTTCGGCCTGGCGCATGCGCTTGCGCCCTTCGAACAGGAAGGGACGCGTGACGATGCCGACCGTGAGGGCGCCGGCTTCACGAGCCAGCTGGCACACAACGGGCGCAGCCCCGGTACCGGTGCCGCCACCCATACCGCAGGTGATGAAGACCAGATCGGCGTTGCCGAGGACGCGCTTGCAGTCTTCGCGGTTTTCCTCGATGGCCTGACGCCCGATTTCCGGACGAGCCCCCGCTCCAAGTCCGCGCGTGAGTTTCTTGCCGATCTGAATTTTGACGTCGGCCTTGGAGTTCATCAGGGCCTGTGCGTCGGTGTTCACCGAGATGAACTCCACACCCTCGAGGTGCTCCTCGATCATGCGGTTCACGGCGTTACCGCCGCCGCCTCCCACACCCACCACCTTCATGCGGGCGTTCTGGGAAGCGCTCTCTTCGAACTCGAAGGTCATGCGGGGGAGCTCCATACGGGCTGGGCGGGCACAGGGTGGAGGTCGCAGTCACCGAGGGCGAATCGGCGCCTGGCAGGCGAGGTGCGGCGAGCTCCACCGTCATCGGCAGACCGCGCTCCCCGCCTGTGTGCAAATGTGGACGGAGCGAATCAGTAGCACAGAAGCTCCCCTAGAATACACGTTCGATCGCCACGCGCAAGCACTGGATTTTGTTGAAGTTGCCGCTTTTTCGCAGCGGACACGGCCGTCACAAATCGGGCCACCGTTTATCCACAAAATTCGTGATGCACACCGTTCGTGATGTTTCGGGCTGCCGGCTGTCGTGTGGGTTCAGCATGCGCGTGATCCTGCCATTGGAGTGAGTTCGAGCAGCCCCCGAGGGGCCCTGATCACAGCAGAGACAGCAGAGGCAGCGGAGGCGGCAGAGCTCGCTTATGCCGAGTTGCTCCGCTGCCCCGCTGCCTCTGCTGTCTCTCAGTCCCTCTTGGATTTCGGAACTAACGCGTAACCAATGCGTCAGCGCGCCGGCGTCGTGCCTACCGGCGCAGTCGCAGCGGGCTTCTCAGCCGGGCCGCCGGCGTCGTTCCAGTTGATCACGCTGTTGAAGACCATGTTGAACTCCCCGTGGTTCTGCCAGCGATAGATCGGGTTGTTCGCGAACATGATCACGCGGCCGCGCCCCTTCACTGCCTGCGGCACATCCACGGCGAACGGCCGGTTGCGGAGGGAGTCGGCACCGGTCATGAGCCCCGACAGCACCGCCTTGTCGCCGCCCACGTAGCGTGCGAGTACGTTGCTCTCGTCGGCGATGCCCACCGTGAACGGCGTGCCGCCTACGTACTTCACGGGGATGGTGGTCTTGCCGAAGCCGTAGAACACCGGATGCTCCGGACGCGAAATGGTCGCTTCGACCAGCGGCCGCTGCGCCGTTAGCCCCACCACCGGCTTCTTGTCCACCGTGCGCGCCCAGCCGAACTCGATCGGCAAACGCGCGCTCTCGCCAATGGCGATCAGCGTACCGCCGGCTTCGAGGAACGCCCCGAAGGCATCAACACCCGCCTGCCCGAAACCGCCTGTGATGTCGTCGGTCTCGCCATACATGCCGAGGAACTTGTACGTCGGGTCCTTCTTGTATGGCACCGGACGCGACGCCGGGGCCTGCATGACCGTGGTCTTCGACAGGTTTTGCTCGGCCACCAGGATCACATCGTAGTCGCGCCGCAGATTGCCCTGCTTCACACGCTCCTTGTAGATGAGATCGAAGGGCACCTTGAATTCGTCAAACGTAAGCCGATACCACCCGAGGTTCTGCGTGCCACTCCACTGCGTGTAGATGGCTACGCGCGGGACATCGGCATCGTGCGTGCGCACCGAGGGCGCCGACGGGAGGTAGCGCGCGGTGAGCCCGAGTGAATCGACGAGTGAGCGCACCGCATTCGCATGCTTCGCCTCGATGAGGAACGAGCCCGCCGGATACGTCGTATCTCCAGCCGCAAACCCCGCCTCTGCCACCTTCATGGGGATGCGGCGCAACAGATAGCGGAACGTGATCATGTGGTTGCTGCCGAGATGCGCCACGGCAATGGTGTTGCCGCCCGAGCCGCTCAGCGTGCCCTTGAGCACGACCTTGTCGACGTTCTTCACCGGCGCGCTGAGAATGGCCGTATCGGCCACGCTCACCACATCGACGCCCATTGCGAAGCCCATGCTCCAACCGCTGTCGTCGTACGTGCTGAGCCGCGCGTCGGGATAGTCCTGCTTCTCGAGCAGGTTCTTGGCGAGGCGGCCGTACGGCTGATCGCGCTTGATGATGTACGAGCCAGCCGGGTACGTCACGTTCCCCACCTTCACGGGGGCCGTGGCTTCGCCGATCTCGATGCGCTGCACACGCAGCAAGTTCACCATCTCTGCCACGCGCGTCATGTCGCGCTGCTTCGGGATGACGAAGGCATGCGGTGCGCGAGCGCGCCCATCGGCGATGCTGTTGCGCGTCTTGGTGTAGAAGTTCTCGAGCACCGTCTGCGGGAACATGCTCGCCAGCTGCAATGCCGACAGCACACCGGTCTGCATGTAGTTGGCGTTGGAACGACGCGTGAACGTGGCGACGTCGTTGAAGCCGATGGGAATGCCGCGATACCACTCGCGGTCCTGTCCACCACCGCGACCGGTAGGCACGGGACCGGTTCCACGTGCTCCCCCGCCCCCAGGTGCCGCCGCCGTCGACGCCTCGCCCCGACGCGCCGCCGCCATGGCCGCGCTGTCGAGATCACGCCCCGACTGCGTCTCGTACATCTTCATGAGGCCGTTATGGTTGTACGCCACGCTGCCGAGGTATCCCGGTGACCAGCCATCCATGAAGGCATGGGTGTAGACGCCAGGCATGCCCCACTTGGTCATCTGCGCCAGCTCCCAGTTGCCGAACCACGGGAGTTCCGCGAAGAGAATGGGATCGAGATTGGGGTTCTGCGGCGGGCCTCCGGTATACGTGTACATCAGCGGCAGCGACTCATGCAGATCGTGCATGATGGGCGGGAACGCCGTGAAGTACCAATCGATGATCGCGCGCATCTGCACCAGCTTGATGTTGATGTCGCGATTGTTGTCGTGGTACACGTACTTGCCCCAATAGGGCAACGGTCCGCCAAACGCGACTGAGGCGGCGGGCGCAGTCGCGACCGGACGGCGCGTCGTGTCGTTAGCCGCTGCTGGGGCCGCCGCAGGCGCCGTAGCGATGGGCCGCGCCATGGACTGGTTGCGCAGGAACCAATCGACGTTGCGATCGCGCCCGTCGGCGTCAGCCGCCGGCGTGATCGACACGTACAACTGCTCGCGAATCTGATTGATGATGGGCGACGTTTCCGCCGTGAGTCGATACGCCAATTCCATCAGCGTTTCCGACGGTCCGGTTTCTCCCGAGTGCAGTCCACCCATGAGGTGGTAGTGCGGCTTGGTCTGCGCGAGCAACGTCTTCACCTGCGCCTCGTTCAACCCACGAGGATCGGCGATACGGGCGAGGTTTTTCCGGTTGTCGGCGAGCTTCTGCATATTCGCTTCGCTCGAAATCCACACCACCACGAGCTCTCGCCCTTCGTCGGATCGCCCAATGGTTTCGACTTTCACGCGTGGAGACGCCTTCTCGAGCGCCCGGTAGTACGCGAGTTGCTTCTGGTAGTGCGTGAGGATGCGCGGGGCTCCCACATGGTAGCCCAGCACATCGCGCGGCGTGGGAATGCCGGCCACCAGTGGGAGGTGATCGACGAGCGGACTCGAGTGACGCGAATTGGCCAGCCACTCCTTGAGACTCTGCTCAAAGGTGGGATCCTGCTTCTGGTTGGGATCGCGGGTGTCGAGCGTGAGTTGCTGCGACTGGGCGACCAGCGGCACCGCAAACAGGAGTCCGGCGGTGCACCGGCGAAGAAACGTGAGCATTGAGGACACGTAAGGGCGGGGAGAGTGGACCTGCGTACCACAAAACTACGCAACAGCCCCGGCACACGTTCGCCGCGGCGGCTGCCACCAGACGGGGCTGGCCCCGTGGCACGAGCAGCACGCTCGCGGGCACGGTAAAAACGAACGCGCCGCCCGGGGAGCGGGCGGCGCGTCGGCATTCGGTGAGGCCAAGCGAAGCTATGTCAGAAGAAGTCCTGTAACCACGTTTTCACGCGGGAGGCCAGCTTGTCCACGCCACCGCCACTGAGGGCCGGACGACGCGCGACGACACCACCGAGCGCCGCCCGGTGCGCGCCATACAGCGCGAGACCGGCCACGGTGGAGAACTGCGGATCGGCAACGGTCTCAACGAGGCCATCGAGCTTGGCGCCCGGCACGCCGATCCGCACTCCCAGTCCGAAAACGTCGGCCGCGAGTTCGCTGATGCCTTCGAGCGATGACCCGCCACCGGTGAGCACGATGCCGGCGTTGAGCTTGCCCTGATACCCCGCCTGCGTAACTTCGCGCACGACCTTGTCGAAGATCTCGTCCATGCGCTGATGAATGATGTGGGTCATCAGCTCACGTGAAATGTGGCGCTCGCCGTGTGAACCCGACGCGGGCATGGCGATTACCTGATCGGCGTCGATCAGTGGTTCGTACGCACAGCCGTACGCTTCCTTGATCTGCTCGGCGTCGTGGTTGGTGATACCCAACCCCTGTACGAGATCACTCGTGACGTTGTTACCACCGTACGGGATGGTACCGAGATGCCGGATCTTTCCTTCGTGGAAGATGGCGAGGTCGGTGGTACCAGCCCCGAGCTCCACGAGTACAACGCCGAGCTCCTTTTCTTCTTCGGTGAGCACGGCCAGCGCGCTGGCCAACGGCTCGAGCACAAGCTCCTTCGGCTTGTATCCCGCACGTTCGATGGCCTTGCGCAGATTCATGGCCGGCGAGCTGCCGATTGTTACCAAATACATCTCGGTTTCGAGACGCGTGCCGATCATGCCCACGGGATCACGGATGCCATCGGCCTTGTCCACGCGATATTCCTGCGGAATGGCGTGGAGCAGTTCGCGATCCTGCGGAATAGCCATCGCGCGTGCGACTTCGTTCACACGCTCCACGTCGGCCCGCGTGATTTCGTCACCACTGATGGCGACGACACCGGTTGAGCACATGGCGCGCACGTGCTCGCCGGCGATGCCGACGTACAAACCGTCGGGCTGCACGCCCGCGACACGACAGGCTTCTTCGACGGCAGCCCGAATGCTGCGCGTGGCTTCTTCGATATCGCTGACGACACCACGCCGCAGGCCCATGGTGCGCGTGCTGCCGACGCCGAGCACTTTGAGCCGCGGGGTGCGCGGCAACTCACCGTGCACCGACGCTACAATGGCGGTGGTGTTGGCGGTGCCTATGTCGAGAGCGGCAACAATGGGTTCGGACGTCATGGCTGTCTTGCGATCACCTGGTTACGGAAGCGCAAATCGAGCTCCACGGCACGCAGGCGGTTGCGGGCGAGGTCGGCTTCCACAGGTAATATGTCCTTGAAGCGGTCCACGGTCACCTCAGGGAGGGTTCGTACCGTGGTGGCGCCGAGCTTGACGCGGAATTCATCCGGCGTCCCGCGTGTTTTGACCCGATCCGCCCGCTCGACCCTGGCAAAAAGCGCCGGTTCCGCACTACGCAGCCCTTCCAGAAGATGCATAAGGGTGCTATCGGAACTCGATGCCAGCGGGACATCCATGGGGACCTGGGCCGGATCGATCGGCAGGCGGTGCCCTTCACCATCGACGGGCGAAAGTCGCCCGTCTTTGCGCCGCACAAGGGCCACCGGTTCCCGTTCGGTAACGCGCACCAGAATGGTGCCCGGCAACTGTCGTTCAACCGACGCCTGCGCGACGAGCGGATGCGACTGCAATCGGGTCGCCATGGGAGCCAGTTCCTGCCAGACGGATTCCAGCGTGTCCACCTCGAGCAACGCCAACGCTTCCGCGCGCGGTGTATAGCGCATGCCCTCGAAGACCACGCGCCGCACATGGAAGAAATCGAGCGTCGAGAGTGCGCGCGGCCCCCACCACGGGCTGGCCCCAGTCGCGATTACGGCGACCATGACAAGCAACAGGCGCAGCACCCGCCACCAGCGCGGTCGCGCCTCCTGGTCGGGTGCCGAGTCGCTGCTCGTAGAATTCGCGCGCACAACCGAAGCCATGGTTCAGTGATGCGACGCGGTGGTACGCAACCGTTCCAGCAGTTCGGGCCCGGTTCGTGTGATGTCTCCGGCCCCCATGGTGAGCACCACATCCCCTGCCTTCGCCAGCGCATAGGCCGCAGCGGCAGCATCGGCGCGCGGGCCGGTCCATCGCAGCACGTCGCGCGAGATACGGTCGCCGATGAGTGCGGAGCTCACGCCGGATTCGGGCTTTTCGCGTGCGCCATAGATGTCACACAGCAACAGCACATCGGCCGCCTCGAGCGCAGCGGCAAACTCCGCCTGCAGGTCGCGCGTGCGTGAGTACAGGTGCGGCTGGAACACCAGGATGAGCCGGCGCCCCGGGAACGCATGACGCGCTGCTGCAATGGTGGCCTGCACCTCAGTGGGGTGATGCGCATAGTCATCGACCACATCAATGTCGCGCTCACGACCGAGGCGTTGAAAGCGGCGTTCAACGCCTCGAAATGCTGCGAGCCCAGGCGCCAAGTCGGGCACGCGAGCGCCAAGGGCAATTCCGGCCCCGATGGCAGCCATGGCGTTTCGTACATTGTGCAGCCCCGGTACCGCGAGTTGCACCTCACCCAGCGCCTCGCCGTCGAGTGCCACCGTAAAGCGTGACCCGTTGGCATCGAGCACCAACGCGTTGGCAACGAGGCGCGCCTTCGCCGCGTGTGCGGCCGGCGCTTCCCCCGGCGCCGTGGCGGAATAGGAGAGCACCTCACGACTTGCGGCGACGCGCAGCGACATGGCCCCCGCATCGTCGGCGCACCGCACAACGGCACGCGCTGGCGAGAGATACTGCTCGAATGCGCGTGTGATGTCGTCGAGGTCGCGATAGATGTCGAGATGATCGGCTTCGACATTGAGCACGACCGCCACTTCCGGGTGCAGCGCGAGGAACGAACGGTCGTACTCGTCGGCCTCGACCACGTAGGTGGGGCCTCCGAGTCGCAGATTGCCCCCCCACAACCCTACGCGGCCGCCCACCACACCGGTCGGATCATAACCGGCACTCGCAAGGGCTTCGGTGGTCATGACCGTGGTCGTGGTCTTGCCGTGCGTACCGGCAATGCCGACCAGGCGGCCGTCGCTTACGGCGTCGGCCAAGGCTTCCGCACGACGCACGACGGGTAGCCCCGCCTCACGCGCCGCCTGCATCTCCGAATGTGTCGCCGGAATGGCGGAGGAGTACACGAGCGCACGAGCTCGTGCCACCATGCTGGCGTCATGTGGCTGGACCTCGATGCCGTACTTCGCCAGATCGGGCGCACCAGCCGGGTTGGCGTCAGTTCCCTGCACCGCAACGCCGCGCCGCGCCAGCAACTCGGCGAGCGCACTCATACCAGCGCCGGCAATGCCCACGAAATGTACGGGGCGAGGATCGGCTGCATCGAGCAGCACGGCCCGCGATGGTGATGGCGCGGGCGACTCGTTGAACGCGGGAAAATCTGCGGAAGGCATTGGAGAAATATGGAGCACGAGGGGTCTGGAACGTACTGGAACGACTCACGGCACGAACCGTCGAGGCACCGGCCGAGAACGCCGACGCTCGCGCGACACGTGAGCGATCAGCCGCGCCCGATGAGCTGCCGCAGATGTCGGGAAATATCGAGGGCCGCGCCGGGACGCGCCCGTTGAGCGGCTGCCGCTCGCATGGCGCCCTGGCGTTGCGGATCGTGCTGCAGTGCACGCACGAGTTCATCGACACGTGCCACCGACAATTCGGCTTGCGGGAGATGCACGGCCGCCCCCGCCGACGCCGTGGCGCGGGCATTGTGCGTCTGATGGTCCTGCGCGGCCGTTGGCAGTGGCACGAGCACCGTTGGCACTTCCCACGCGCACAGCTCCGCGATCGACATGGCGCCAGCGCGCGTGATGGCGATGTCGGCCGCGGCGTAGGCATCAGCGATGGGTGCAAGGTACGGACGCACCTTCACTCGAGCACCGTCACGACCAAGATAGGCACTCGCCTGCTGCTTCCCGGTGGCCCAAATGAGCGCTACGCCCGGCGGCAGTCCACGGTCGACCCACGCGGCGATGACATCGTTGATGGCGCGAGCGCCCTGACTTCCACCGAAAACGAGCACCACGAAGTCGTCGGGGGCGAGTCCCCACGCCGCTTTTGCATCGGCGCGCGTTCTACGTGGCTGCGGCGGCGGCTCGATGGGACAGCCAAAGATGTGTATCGACGTGTCGGCGCCGGCGCCCAGTCGAGCTTGCGCCTCCGGAAAGCCGAGATAGAGCGCACGAGCGCCACCGGCGAAGGCGCGCGTGGTCAAACCGGGATGGCTGTCCGGTTCGTGCAGCGCGGTTGGGACGCCGTGAGCGCGCCCCCACGCGAGGGCAACGCCCGCCGCGTATCCGCCAGTACCCACCACGGCCGCGGGCCTTGCGGTGTGTGCCAGACGGGAAATGGCACGCCACGCTTGTACGCCACCAATCACCGTTTTCCAGTTGTTCCACGGCGTCCGACGATACAGCGGATGCAAATCGAGCAACGTGTGCGGGAATTCCGTCGTGGGCAGCACATCGCGTTCAATGCCGCGACGGGCACCGATGAAATGCGGGCGCACGTCCGGATCGATCGCAACGAGCGCGCGAGCGATGGCCAACCCCGGATAGAGGTGTCCTCCCGTGCCGCCGCCGGCGAAGTACACCGTTGTCGTCACGGACACCAACGCGTTGGCCAATGGCCGGTGCAGATGGCGCGCATTACGAAACCGGTGCCACGAGCGGGTCGGTAGCCGAGACGCCATAGACGCGTTCACGCTCGCTGCCAATGTTCACCAGAATGCCGGTCATTCCCAGCGTCAGCAGGAGATTCGAGCGGCCGTAGCTCACGAACGGCAGTGTGAGGCCGGTGTTGGGCAGCAACCCGATCACCACCCCGAGGTGAATGAACGCGGTGAAGACCGTGGTGAAGGTGAGCCCCACCGCAACGAGGGTAAGAAACGGACTGCGGGCGTTGCGAGCGATTCGAAAACCGAGCCAGCCATACAGGGCATACAGCACGGTGATGCCCGCGAGGCCGAAGAAACCGAACTCTTCGCCGAGGATAGAGCCGATAAAATCACTCTGCGCAAGCGGTAGCCACCCACGCTGCTGATTGCCCTGCCCGAACCCCACCCCCAGCAAGCCGCCGGAGCCAACAGCGACGAACGATTGGTACTGTTGATCGGCCGAGGCACTACGATTGACGCTCTCCGCCTGCTCGCCCGCCATAAAGCTGCGAATGCGCTCGCGGACATAGCTACTCTGCGAGAGCTGGAACCCAACCAGGGCGAACGCCAGGGCACCGAACATCACGAAATGGGCAATGCGCGCACCGCCCACGAACAACAACACGGCGGTGAGCAGACAGAACATCATCGCGATGGAGTAGTCGGGCTCGAGGATGGCGAGCACACTCAGCGTGCCGATGACCACGGCAAAGGGCATGAGCCCCTTCCCCACGCGCTTCACCGCCGCACCCTTCTTCACGAGCAGCATGGGGGTCCAAATGAGAATCGCAAACTTCGCGAACTCCGACGGCTGCAACGATCCACCGAAAAGGTGTCGGCGTGAACCGCCTACCTTGGCCGTGAAGAGCACGGCGATCATGAGCACGATGCTGGTGAGCATGAGCGGCCACGCGAACCGACGCCATCGTTCGGCATCGACTTTGGCGAACACGGCGAACGCGACGAGGCCCACGAGCGCGCCGGTGGCCTGGCGGAACACGTAGTAGTAGCCGGGTTGATCCTTGGCCACGGCTTGGAGCGCACTGGCGCTGAAGAGCACGGCCAGCCCGACGCACAGAAGAATGGCCGTGACCAGCACAAGCGCCCGTCCCTCGAGCGACATGCGCCAGCGCTCGCGTGTCCCGGCAAGGGAGGCCGCGCGGGCTGAAGCCCCCGTGGCCCCGGGAGCGCCCTGGTCGAATGTGGCGCCAATGCCAGTCACGCTACCACCGCGGCAAGACGGGAAAATTCGCGCCCGCGCTGCTCGTAGTTGCGGAACATGTCGTAGCTCGAACAGGCTGGCGACAACAGCACGGCGTCCCCTGGCTGCGCCTGGGCGCGGGCGGAGCGCAGCACCTCTTCGAAGGTAGCGCCAGCCGGAACCAGCACCATCGGGATGTCGGCTCCAAGCGCCGACGACAAGTCGGCGTGAATCTGCGGCCCCGCTTCCCCATACGCGATCACGGCCCGAGCCGTGCGCCGCAACTCTGGCGCCAAAGCCGTATAGGGCTCCCCTTTGTGGCGCCCGCCCAACAGCACCACCGTGGGGCGTGTCATGCCGGCCACCGCGACCAGCGTCGACGCCACGTTGGTGGCCTTCGAGTCGTTGAGCCAGAGGATGTTGCCATAGTTGCCAACAGGCTCCAACCGATGCGGGAGTGCATGGAACTCCGCCAAGGCCGTTGCCAGCGCTTCTCGCGCGGCCGGTGTACGGTGCTCGACGTCGGCCACCATGACCGCGAGCAGCGCGGCGAGTGCGTTTGCCACGTTATGATCGCCGGCAAGCGCCAACTGGTCTCGCGTGATCAATGGCGCGCCCATGACGTGCAGCATGTTGTGCGCGCGATCGAACCACGCGTCGACATCGGTACGCTGCGTGGAGAAGTGATACCACTGGCCCGGGATGCCCCGGACGAGCTCGTGCACATCGGTGCTGTCTGCCGTGGTGACCCACCGCGACGGAATGGTCGCGTTGGCGAACATCCGTTTCTTGTCGGCGTAGTACTCGGCCACGCTGTCATAGCGATCGAGATGATCTGGACTCAGCGTGGTCAGTATTCCGACGTCCGGCAGTATGCCGGGCGTATCGTGCAACTGGAAGCTCGACATTTCGAGCGCAGCCCACGCGGGTGGCTGATCTCGCAGCGCCAACTCGGAAACCGGTGTCCCGATGTTGCCCACATCTACGGCGTCGTGACCAAGCGCGCGCAGCAGATGCCCCACCAGCGCGGTCGTCGTGGTCTTGCCATTGGTGCCGGTCACGGCGATGTAGCGCAGCGTCGGCGTCAGCCGCAGCGCCACTTCGACTTCACTCACCACGGGAATGTTCGCCGCGTGCGCCGTGCGCAGCGGCGGCGCTGTCGGTGGGACTCCGGGGCTCACGACCACCACGGCAGCATGGGCGATACGCTCGAGGTTATGCATGCCCACGTCGACACTCGCCCCCTCCCGCTCCAGTTCCGCCGCCACGTGGCGCAACGATTCGGCGTCACCGGCGTCCGAGGCATACACGGAAACGCCCGCTTTCCGCAGGAGTCGAGCGGCCGCGACGCCACTTCGTCCGAGTCCGATGACAGCGAACTCGCCGCTGCGCTCGGCCAAACGGCGGGCAACGATGGAAGCGACTTCTTGAGACGTGGCGGTCATCCGAGGCTCCGTCAGCGCAGCTTGAGGGTGCTGAGCGCGAGGAACGCGCAAAGAATACCGATGATCCAGAACCGGATCACCACCTGGGTTTCCGGCCACCCCTTCATTTCGAAGTGATGGTGCAGCGGCGCCCGCAGGAATACACGATGCTTCTGCGCGTGCTCGAGACCGTACCGCCGCCGCCGGTACTTGAAGACGGAACGCTGCAGAATCACCGACATGGTCTCGGCGAAAAACACCGCCCCGACGAACAACAGCAGGAACTCGCTCTTGAGCAGGATGGCGATGGCCCCAACGGCCCCGCCCAATGCCAGCGACCCGGTGTCACCCATGAAGACCTGCGCCGGATGGGCATTGTACCAGAGGAATCCGATGCACGCCCCGACTACGGCGGCACAGAACACCGTGAGCTCTCCCGCACCGCGCAGATAGAAGATGAGGAGGTGTGCGCTGGTATCCACGCGGCCAACCAGATAGGCAAAAATGCCAAGGGTGAGCACCGCGATGGCCACCAACCCCGACGACAGGCCGTCGAGGCCGTCCGTGAGATTCACGGCATTGCTTACGCCCGTGAGAATGAACGTCACCCAGGGGATGTACAGCCAAGCCGCCCACGCGACGGCCGGCACCACCAGGACGTACTTGAAGAACGGTAGCGTGGTGCTGGCTCCCGGCAACGTGGAGATGGGATCGAGAAGCAGATATGTGCCAAGTCCGAGCCCACAGATAATCTGGCCGGCGAGCTTGTAGCGCTCGACGAGTCCTTCGTTCTTTTTCCCTTCTCGCTTCTGCTTGAGCTTCAAGTAGTCATCGAGAAACCCGATTACGCCCATCCACGCCGTCACCGCCACCGCGAGCAGCACGTATCGATTGTCGAGCCGCGCCCACAGCAGTACTGGCACGAACGTGGCCACCAGAATGATGATGCCACCCATGGTGGGCGTCGTGCCCTTACCGGCGTGTGAATCGGGCGTACCGGCACGCACGACCTGATGCACGGCCATCGCCTGCAACCGCTTGATGATGAGCGGCCCGAAGAGGAAGCACATCACCAGCGCACTCACGAACGCAGCCGTGGCCCGAAAAGTGATGTAGTTGAGCAGGTTCAGCACGCTGATGTCGCGCGCCAGCGGTTGCAGCAGATAGTAGAGCACGCTGTAGGGTTACGCGGTGGCCCAGGAGCTGAGCAAAGGGGCAAGACGTTCCAGACGCATACCGCGCGACGCCTTGAGCAAAATGACGGCCCGACGATCGAGTCGTGGCGCGAGCAGCGGCCACAGCGCTTCGAGGTCGGTACTGGTAACCGTTCGCGGATCGTTCGGAGCGAGTTGATGCAACGCAGCGGCGAAGTCGCCCACGCCTACCACGAGATCGGCTGGCGACGCGAGGGCATAGCGGGCAACGACCGTATGTTGCTCAGCTGCCCCCGGACCGAGTTCGCGCATTGAGCCAAGGATGGCGACGCGCTGACGACCCTCGCCGACCTGAGCCAGCAAGTCGATGGCCGCGCGCATGGACGCCGGATTGGCATTGTATGCGTCGTTGATGAGCACGGCCTCCCCCATCTCCTCCCAGACGCCACGCATACTCGGCACGGGCATGCTGGCCATCCCGGCGGCCGCTGCCTCGAGTGGCACGCCACAGGCGCGCGCCGTCGCGACAACGAGCATGGCATTGGCCGCCTGATGGGCCCCACGAACCGGCAACTCGAACCGCGTTCCCTCAATGTCGAGCCACGCGCGGCCTTCCCTATCCAGCCCCCACGCCTCCGGCGTCAAGCCGTCGCCCGACAGCCCTGCGGCAATAACCGCGTGCGCGCGCTCGCGCGCGAACGGCACGACCTCCGGGTGCGCGGTGGGAACGACCGCCAGCGTTGCGCCGTGAAACACGTCGCACTCTTCGCGCAAGACACCCGCCAGGTCGCCGAGCCCCTCGAGATGTTCTTCGCCGATGCTGGTGAGCACCGCGACGTCGGGACAGGCGATGGCGCGCAGCGCCGCGACTTCTCCGGGCATATTCGTGCCCAACTCCACCACCGCGACTTCCGCATCGCTCGGAATGGCCAGCACCGTGAGCGGTACGCCGACGAGGTTGTTGAGATTGCCTACGGTCGCGTGCACCACGAGCGTCTGTCCCAGCGCGGCCTTCAGCAATTCCTTGGTGCTCGTCTTGCCGTTCGATCCGGCCACGGCAATGACGCTACGCCCCCACGCCTTTCGCCACGCCGTGGCCAGTTGGCCAAGTGCAACTCGCGTGTCAGGCACGACATACGTGGGAACGCCAAGCCCGGCGGCCTTGCAAGGATCGCTTACCACGAACGCGGCAGCGCCCGCGTCCCGCGCCTGGGCGAGGAAGTCGTGCGCATCGTACTGGTCACCCACCAGTGCCACGAACACTTCGCCGCGCGCAACGCGGCGGGTATCGGTAGACACTCCCGCCAGCGGATTCGGCATGGAAGGTCCGGTGCCGAGTGCGGCGGCCACCCGCTCGAAAGTCCAGTACGGATGGGCCATCTCGGGGGCAACGGCAGGGATGGCCGTAAATGCCGTACCGGCCGTCGTGAACGGGCTCATACAACCTCTCCGTTCGCCATCGTGCTCCCGAAAATCTCGCGTGACAACTCGGCCACGATCTCGCTCTCGTCGAAAGGATACGTTGTAGTGCCGCGAATTTGATACGTCTCATGCCCCTTGCCGGCGAGCACAACAACGTCGTGTGGACCGGCCAGGCGCAGTGCGTGAGCAATCGCCTCGCGTCGATCAACGATGCGCACATGCGATGTGCCCGCCATGCCCGCTTCGATATCGTCGAGGATGCGCTCGGGGTCTTCGGTGCGAGGATTGTCGCTGGTAACGATGGCTACGTCCGCCAAGGTCTCGGCTATGCGTCCCATTTCCGGCCGCTTGCCGCGATCGCGATCGCCCCCGCAGCCAAAGAGCACGATAAGCCGGCTTGGCCGCTCGCCATTCTCACGCGTGAACGGCCGAATGGCGCGAAGCGCTCGTTCGAGTGCATCGGGCGTGTGTGCGTAGTCTCGCAGGACAGTAGGCCCAGTGCGCAACCGTTCCAAGCGCCCCGGGACCTGTGGGGCCGAAGACAACCGCTGCGCGATGCTCGCCGTGGACATGCCCATGGCAACAGCGACCGCGGCAGCGCCAAGGGCGTTGGCGATATTGAAGTCGCCGATGAGCGGCAACGCCACCGCCTGCGCTCCTGCCGGCGTCACCAGCAGGAAGCGGCTCCCGGTTGAGAGATATTCCACCTCACGCGCACTGACTTCGGCAGCCGCATCGTGTACGCCGAAGGTGAGCGCACGTGGCGCGTTGGTCACGCCTCGCCACGCCACATCGTCGGTGTTGAATACGGCCACGCCATCGCGGGCGAGCAACCCAACCAGCCGCAGCTTGGCCGAGCGATACGCCTCCATGGTGCCGTGATAGTCGAGGTGATCGCGCGTGAGATTGGTGAAGACTGCGGCGGCGAAGGTGAGCCCATCCACCCGGCGTTGATCGAGCGCATGCGACGACGTTTCCATGGCAACACGTCGCACACCGCGATTCACGAGTTGGCGCAGGAGCCGCTGCAATTCCACCGGCCCGGGTGTCGTGAGTCCGCTCCCACCGGGCATCGGCTCACCGGCACTGCCGAGGAGCACGCCAAGTGTGCCGATCGACGCGGCCGGATGTTCCGGCGAGTCGAGCACATGACGCAGCAACCCAACCGTGGTGGTCTTGCCATTGGTGCCAGTCACTCCGACCAGCGTGAGATCACGTGCGGGAAACCCGTGAAAGGCGGCCGCTGCCAACGCGGCGGCACGACGGCCATCTCGTACGTGCACGTAGGGCAAGCCGGCTTGTTCGGCCGCCGTGGCGTCTTCGACAATACCAAGCGTCGCACCAGCCGCACGGGCGTTTGCCAACCAGGCGTGACCGTCCTGCGCTGCGCCCTTAACGGCAATGAACGCGGCGCCCGCGCTGACCCGCCGACTGTCGTCGACCAGATCGTATACCTCTGTCGGCACGCCGGACGCGACGGAGATCAGCACGCCCGCTTCGCGCAATGCGTCGGTAATCGTGGAAACCGACACGCCCATTGGTTCGACGTGGTTCATCGTGGCGACTCGAGTTGCACAGTGGAGCCGGCCTTGAGCAGGGCGCCTGCTGCAGGCCGGGTTCGGACATTGGTGCCGTCCACGAGACTGACCTGAAAGCCGGCGGCGTAGAGGGCTCGGGCCGCCTGCCGTGCACTGAGCCCATACACCGAAGGAACGGGGCGCACTTCGGCGGCCGATCGGCCCGACTTCTCTCGCGGTGCAGCAAGCGGCAGTTCCACGACCACACGGGAAGCCGCCGGCAACGGCTCTGCCTTCGGCGGTGCCGGTGCCTTGAGCGAATCGAACCGCGCGGAATCGCGCTGCGCCACGCGCACTTGCTCGGGCGTCAGCGGTTTCGGCGGCGGCGCCGCGATGGGCCGCGCGATTTTGGCCAGTTCGCCGCGGTCCAGCGAGGCATCGCGTGTAGCGATGGCGGCTTCGAGCACATCATTGGCCATGCTGCCCGAGACAAGCCCGCCGTAGTACGTGCCCTTGGGATCGATAAGACGGGCCACGATGACGTACTGCGGATTGAGTGCCGGAAACATGCCCGCGAAGCTCGAGTTGTATTTGCCGATTTCGTAGCCACGCCCATTGTCACGTACCCGCCGCGCCGTGCCGGACTTTCCGCCCACATCAAACGTTTCCATGTTCGCGGCGGTGGACGTGCCGCTATCCACGACGCTCTTGAGCATGCCCCGCATGAGGGCCGACACTTCGGACGAGAGGACGCGACGTACAACAGTGCGTTGGTGTTTGTACAGCACCTTGCCGTCGGCGTCGCGGATTTCGCGCACCAGCGATGGCTGCAGCAATTCGCCGCCGTTGGCAATGGCCACGTAGGCCGCGCCGATCTGCAGCGGTGTGGCACTCATGGTGTAGCCAATGGCCATCTGGGCGTGATCGATATCGGAGTACGGCGGCAACTTCACGCTCCCGCGCGACTCGGACGGATACGACACACCCGTTGGCACGCCGAAGCCGAAGTCTCGCAACGTTTCGAACTCCTCGACGTCGCTCAGTTCCAGTGACGCCTGCACCGTGCCGATGTTGCTCGAATAGCGCACGATGTCACGGACACTCATCTGCGCCGCTTCGTGGGTGTCTTCGTAGGTCTTGAGGCCCTTGTAGCTCCACCGACCATCATACGTGTTGTACACCTGATCGGCGCTAATGCGCTTCAGGTCAAGCAAGCGGGCAATCACGAACGGCTTCATCACGGAGCCTGGCTCGAAGGCTTCGGTGAGTCCATTCCCCGTAGTGGCCTTGCCGTTGCGGGCCCCCGCGAGAGCGAGCACGGCACCGTCTCGCGGGTCGAGAATGACGAGATCACCGCCGGTTGCGCCCGTATTCGCGCGTGCCGTCGCGAGCGCCTCCTCAGCGATTTCCTGAAGCTGCTGATTGATGGTGAGCACCACGTTGTGCCCAGGACGGGCCGCAACAGGCGTCAACATGGGCGATCCCATGCGACCACCACGACCATCCTTCACCAACGCATCACGACCGGCCTCGCCACGCAGCAGATGGTCGAGTTCGCGCTCGACACCACTGATGGCGCCGCCAGTAGCCGTGGCGACGCCCACAATGCCCCGCAGCCCTTCGGGCGTGGAATTCACGCGCTCGAGACGTGGCTGCAGCTTGATACCGGGCAACCCCTTGAGCCGCGCCACATCCGAGGGGGCAAAACGCAGCGGGATTTCCACCCACTTGTACTTCTTGCGATTGAACGCGCGTTTCACCCACATGTCGGGTACGCGCAGCTCCTTCAGCGTTTTACGCAGGATCGCGCGCGAGTCGACGGTGCGCACCTTGCCGTCGACGCCCTTGCGCTTGGCGATGCCCAGCAAGTGCGGCTGCACGATGATCTGCACTTCTTCACGCGTTTCCACGAGCACGGTGCCGGTGGCATCGAGAATGGCTCCACGCGGTGGCACAACCTGCACGTCAACGACATGCTGACGCTCAGCTTCCTGCTCCCAGTGCGCGTGGTCGATGAGCTGCAGTTGCGCCGACTTGGCCACCACTGCCGCGGCAAACAGCACCAGTGAGATATGCACGAAGCTCGCCCGGGCCCGGCTGATGACCGGAACCGAGGCGTCCTCACCCTCCACGTGGGGCGCACCCACCGATGCCGACGCCAACGGTTGCTCAGCCGAAGCGACCGACCGACCGGACCCTGCGCGACCGGAAAACGGACCAATCATGGCACGAATCCGCTGTCGACTGCGGCGCGATCTGCGGACAACGCGACATCACCCGCCGCAGGAACGATGAACCGCGTTTGCGCTTCCGTTGGTCGCGTCATACCGAGCCGTCGTTGCGCCTCCTGGACGACGTTCCGACGACTCGTAGCGCGACGCAATTGATTCTCCAGATACTTCTCCTCGGCCTGCAAGGAGCGCTTCTCCTCCTGCAGTCGCAGGATTCGTTTGCCGGTGCGGATACCAGTGGAGCGACGCAAGACCACGGAGGTAGTGACCGCCAGGAACAAGACGAGCCCGAGCGCGACAAGCGCCCGCCCCTTGAGCGGTCCGCGTGCGCGGTTCGTCGAGCGTCGCGCTGTGGCCATCAGTGCGCGCGCTTCCAGGCCCGCAAACGAGCACTACGGGCGCGGGAATTACTTGCCACCTCGGCTTCACTCGCGTTGATCGGACGGCGCGTCAGTGTCTCACCGAGTGGTACGCCTCGGCAGGTACAGACGAACTGCTTCGGCGGGCAGGTGCAGGCCGCACTCCAGTCACGGAACGCATTCTTCACGAGGCGGTCTTCGCCGCTGTGGTACGAAATGATGGCCAGAACCCCGCCCGGCGAGAGCCGCTCGCGGAGATCGGGGAGGGCCCGTTCGAGTCCAGCAAGTTCGTCGTTCACCGCAATGCGGACCGCCTGGAAGATGCGCGCAAAATCCGGGGCGCCGCTGCGCGGGCCGAGCACGGCGCGAATGGCATCGACGAGATCATCGGCCGTGGCAAATGGGCGACGTTCGCGCCGACGCGCGATCTCGCGCGCCATGCGGGCAGCCCGGGGCTCATCGGCATACGCGCGCAACAACGCGGACAGGTCGACCTCGTCGATCGTGTTCAGCAGTTCGGCCGCGTCGACATCGGCGTCGGTCCCCATGCGCATATCGAGCGGCGCCCCTTCGCGGAAGGTGAATCCTCGCGACAGGTCGTCGAACTGATGAGAGGAAACCCCGAGATCGAGCAGGATGCCGTCGAACTGTTCGGAGTAGGCCAACCCTGCCTCGCCGACATTGGCGTAGTTGCCGAGCAGTGCGCGGAATTGCCCGGCCTTTTCTGCGTCCGCCAGTCGCTCGCGGGCAGCGGCCAAGGCACGCGGGTCGCGGTCCACGCCCGTGACCCGCATACCACGCTCGAGAAACGCCGCCGAGTGGCCCCCACCGCCGAGGGTGCAGTCGAGCACCGTCTTGGCGTCGGCCAGCAGCTCTTCGATTTCGTGCAGCAGGACGGGGACGTGATAGGCGCCGACTCGACCTTGGGGAGGCGTGCGGACCGGGCTCACGCGCGGATTGGGCTAACGAACAAGCGCGTCATGGATACGGCGGAGGCGCCTGAACAGGCGCGTATGGTGGCGTCGCGACGGGGCATGATACAGGGAAGCAGTCGGCAGCGTCAACCGACGTCGATCCGTACGAAAATGTGCATTACCCGTATATGCGCACGGATGTGATGGCCGTCGTCTCACGCCGGTGTCGCGGGTGAAACGACAGCGGGCCCGCCGTCTTGATGACGGCGGGCCCGCGTCGTACGTCGCTGCCGGGCGTTACTTGCAGATCGCCTTGATCAGCTGGTCGGCATACGGGTCGAGCTGCATGACGGCGCCCATGAGCTGGCGCATGGCATCGGGCGAGAACGACCCGCCTTTCGGCAGCAGGATCTGGGCTTCGACGAACAGGTCCTTCGCTTCCTTGGCCGGGGCGCACAGCTTGCCCTGCTGGGCAGCGGCAAGCTTGACCTGACCGAAGGACACGTAGGTGGCACCCAGCAGGAACTGTGACTGCGCCTTGAGGTTGGCTGGCGCGACCGAGTCGGCGTACTTGAGCACGTCGACGGCGGCCGCGAAGTCTTCCGGTGCCTTGGAAGCCGCCGCCTTCTTGTACGCGTCATTCGCAGCCTGCAGCGCGAGGAGACGGAGGTTCGTGGTGGTATCACCCGCCGCGATAGCCGCTTTGATGGCAGGCAGTACTTCGTCGGCCTTGCCGAGGTCCTTCAGCAGCGTAATGCGCAGCGTCTGCGAGTCTTCGATCGGCGTCTTGGAGGCGATGGCCTTGTCGAGCGCGTCGAGTGCCTGCTGGTTCTGACCGGCAGCACGCAGGCCGACGATCTGCTCGTACAGCAGCGAGCCGTTGGTGGGGAACTTCGCCACACCCTTCGAGGCCGTCTCGGCCGCCTTCTGGAACTGGCTGTCGGCCGTGTAGGCGCGCGCCGTGCGGATGAAGTACGTGGTGTCGGCGAAGGCCGTGTCGAGCTTCACCAGTTCGTCACCCTGTTCGAACGCCTGCTTGTAATCCTTGGTGGAGAGCAGGATGAGCCAACGCAGCTTCAGGAGTTCCGGATCGCCCGGGCTGTCCTGCACTGCCTGATCGATGACCGGCTTGGCCACGGCCGGGTTGGCGAGCGCAGCGATGGCTTCGACCACGTCCTTCTGCAGGCGCGGGTTCTTGGGGTCGGTGGCCAGCAGACGTGTGAGCGTCACAACCGCGGAGTCGCCCTGATTGGTGTCGCGATAGCTCTGGGCGAGGATCGCGAGGCCCGGGCGGCTCTTCGGGTCGAGGCTGACGATTTCCTTGGCGAGCGTGAGCTGCTCAGCCGCCGGCGCCTTCTGGGTAACGAGCACGTTGGCCCAGCAGATACGAGCCAGCGTAGCCTTGGGGTAGGCGGTGATGCCTTCCTTGGCCGCCGCAATGGCCGCGTCGTACTGCTGCTGGCGCGCCGCGTTGATGCACTTCTGTTCGAACTCGAGCTGCTTGCGCGCTTCCTTGAGTTCCTTGGCGATGGCGCTCGAGGCGTCGCCCACGCCTTTGACTTCGAACGAGCCAAGCGGCTGCACGAGCGCGTTGTCACGCGCCAGCACGAGCGCGGCTTCGATCTTTACTCCGGTGGCCGTCTTGACGGCCGTGCCGGTGATGTACTCGTCGGCGCGCAGCAACGTGGCCAACGCCTTCTGGTCATGCGGCTCGAGCGCTTCAGTGACCGGGAAGCCCGAGGCTTCGAGCGTCGCGGTGATGTCCTGCTTGGGCAGGACGTACACCTGCTTGAACGGGAACTCGCTGCCCATGCGCGAGCGCACCGCGTCGGCGGCCTGCACCCCCAGGCCCTTCTCGCCGCTGCGGAACACTGCAACCATGACGCGCTTCGCGTTGGGATCCGGAACCCGATTGTACTGGGCCGAGGCCACCGAAGGCATAAGGGTGCCACCGAGGGCCAAACCAATCCCTGCGAACGCCTGGAAATGCCGTGACATCAAAGTCGTAACCTCCGCACCTGAGCCGTGGGACCCGATTATCCGGGTGAACAACCCGTTGGCTGTGCGAAGCCACGCGGGTCTGGGGGGGTGAAGCTGGAGAAACTGCGACCACCGAACGGCATCGGCAAGTTTCTGCCGCTACCGACGTTGGAAATGGGCGAAGAGGGATTCGAACCCCCGACCCCCTGTGTGTAAGACAGGTGCTCTAACCAGCTGAGCTATTCGCCCGATCGGCGCCTGTCCCGACCATGTCAAAAACAAACTACAACGGTCTGGGGGCGCGGTTCCCGGCTGAGCGAGAACTTTAACCGGATTGTCACGTTGGCCGGGGTTTTGTCCCTGCCACCATGTGGAACGTACTACGACCGCATACCGCTGAATCTCAGCCTTTGATTATGGCGAGCGGGACAAGCACCACGTACCCGAGCACGAGGAGGATCGGCGCGATGGTCTCACCGCCGCGGGCGAGATCAACGTAGCCGAAGAGGAGCGAGGCAGCGGCAAGGCCCCAAAACAGGAGTGCGCGCGAGCGTGGAGCGTCGTTCGTGGTCATGGCGTGGAGATTACGGGTGATCGTGGTGTGCCACAAGTGACCGAAGAGTCCGGACCCCTCCCAACCTGCCGTCTCAGGACCGCGTCACACCGGGCGCCCCCATTGGCTTGCCATCCACGGCCGGCGTCTCGATCGGTGGCGCCCCATCGAGGATGGCCTGCAGTGAGCTCCGGCGGGCCTCTGCCTCTTGCAGGGCGTCGGCCAGGCGCATGGCTTCGAGCTTCCGTCGATCGCGGCGCTTGCGGATGATGAACAGCGGCACGAGCACGAACGAGAAGAGTCCCACGGCGAGCGACACGTTGGTGACGAAGGACAGCGCGCCGTACCGGCTCCGTGTTTGTGCACGCCAGTGTTTTTCGAAGGCCTCACCAGTGAGGCCATAGGCGCCGCGTACCGCTTTTTCGAACGATTGCGTCTGCTGCCAATAGCGCAGCAGGTTCGTGAGCCCCGTGGGTCCACCGAGCGCGTCGAGTTCACTCACCACCCGGTGCGCCATCGCGTAGCTCCACGAGGCTTCCATACCGCCGCCCACGAACCCTTGCTCGAGCTGCTCCAGAGTGGGCAGGGTGCGCCACACCATGCCCACCGACGTTTCGAACGCTTGCTCGCGCGTCCACTCGCCGGCGGCGAAACTGGCGTACCCCTCGTCGAACCATCGTGGTGGCAGCGCGCCCATGGCTTCGTGAAGGGCCAGATGCGCGAGCTCGTGACGCAAAACCACGAGTGGGTCACCAGCCTCGGAGCCGGCGTTCCGCCCCTGCATCACGATGCGGTTCTGATCGGGGAACGCAAAGGCGGCCCCCCACTCGGGTGCCCGCGGGCCAACCCAGGCGCGGAGTCGAGCCGCATCGGGCGCGATGGCGATGAGCACACGAGCCCGTGGGCGTGGCAACCCGGGAAACGTGTCGCGCTGCTGGGCCGCACCGAGCAGCGTTCGCGCCAACCGCGCGTCCGATTGCTCCGCGACGACGGTAAAGCGCCCGGCATCGAGGCGCACACCGGGATCCCGATTGGTGGTCTGGGCGGTAGTCGCCCGAGGCATCAGCCCGCAGAACGTCAGCAACGCGGCCACCAGCCACAGCGAAGCAGCACCGCGCCAGCAGTCCGCGCACACCCGTGCGATCAGTCCTCGCGCGGAGGTACTCCCCCCTGCTCCACCGCTTCCAAGATCTCCGCGCAGCGCTTGCCCCATGGACTGAACTTGTTTGCCTCGCTCCCCGTTTTCCACGCCAGGCGCGCATCGCCCCGGCGTCCGGCGAACCAATAAGTCCGCCCCAACTCGTACCACGCCTGCAGGAGGTTGGGTCCGAGTTCCAGCGCCTTGCGGAAAAACGTTTCGGCGTCTTCGAACATCTCGCGCTCGCGGTACACCATGCCGAGGTAGAGATGCGCGTACAACACCGCGCGCCGATCGCCATCGGCCCGGACCACGGTCGAGAGGTGCTCGATAGCCTCGCCGTAGCTGCGCCGACGCAGGCAGAGGTACCCGAGCTTCACATGCGCCAGCGCGTGATGCGGGTCGCGCTGCAAGACGGTCTGCAGCGTCAACATGGCGTCGTCGAAATGCCCCTGCTGCATCTGTGCCCAGGCCAACAGCGCCTCAGCCTCGCTGGCGCCGGGGGCGAGTTCCAGTGCACGCCGGAAGGCCACCTCGGCGCCAGCGGCGTCGAGCAACGACAGCTTCGACCATCCTTTCTCGACGAAGGTCGACGCCCCGAGATGATCCACACGCGCCGGTGTCTGAACGGCGGCGGGCGCGTTCGCATCCGACGCGGCCACGGGGCGGCCATCGAGCTGTTTCCACTGATCGGCGAGCCCCTTCACCGCCTCCTTCCACGACATCGCCTGCTGCAGCGCCGCGTCGGCCTCGCGGAAGAGCACGATGATCTCCTGCTTGAGATGATCGCGCTCATCGGCGGTCAACGCGCGGTGGGCGTGGCGCTGACACGCCTGTTCCAGCTCCTGCCGCATGGCGTGCAGGCGTTCCGCGAACGTAGTGACCCCAGAGTGGGGTTGGGCCGGTGTGGCGGACCGATTCATGACGATGGCAGAAGTCGGGCGAGATCGATGACCCACACGGGATGCCCCGCGCGCTGGAAGACGCCTCGTATGGCAGGATGCACCCACGCCTGTGGCCTGTCCACGGTCGCTGGCTCCACCAGAACCGATTCGACGGCGTACACCTCATGTACGGCACTCACTCGCACCGCGTATCCGGCTTCGCCCGCCGCACGCGGATGCACCAGCAGCACGCGCGCATCGGGGTGGTCGACGGTGAGACGGTCGCCAGGTGCGTTGGTCGAGTCTGCCAGCCCACTCAATCTCCCAAGGGAGACGGCGAGATCATGCAGCGGCAAGGTGCGCCCCGCGTGCGAGCATACTTCAGCGACGCCGGTATCCCGCATGACGCGATCGACACACTCGACAGCGATGGCTACGCGCCGGTCGCCAGCGGTGGCGATCACGAAGGTCGACCGCTCGATGACGGGGCGGGCGCGGCGACGGGAGGCGAACGCCGTCGTGGTGCGGAATGGGGAGGTCACGACGGCCCCCTCACGCCGACTCGCGAAGGGCCACGCGCGCATCGAGCGCTGCCACTTGCGCCCCGATGACCTGCGCCATCGCGCCCAAGGGGGCCACGGCGTCGCTACCGGCCAGACGTAATGCCGCTTCGGGCATGCCGGCCACCACCGACGTCGCGTGATCCTGCACCACGCCACGCCCGCCGCGTTCGCGAATGGCCCGCAACCCCTCGGCGCCATCGCGTCCCATTCCGGTCAGCACGACGCCGAGAGCCTGGGCCCCGAACACGTGCGCCGCACTGGTGAACAAATGATCGGCAGCCGGTCGCACTCCCCAGAGCGACGCATCGTCGCCCAGGACGAGGCTTGGTACCTCCCGTGGCCCCTGCACGCGCAGGTGTCGCCCCCCTGGAGCCACATAGGCATGCCCCGCACGCAGCGGCTCGCCATCGACTGCCTCGTGCACGGTAAGTGCCGACGCCGCATCGAGCCGACGGGCGAAACTCTGCGTGAAACCCGGCGGCATGTGCTGCACAATGAGCACCGCCGTGTCGGACCAAGCCGGTAGCGACGGCAGCAGTTGCGCGAGCGCCGCCGGCCCACCGGTGGACGCCGCAATGCACACCACGCGCGACGGCGGACCGGCCAGCGGCACCTGCATGGGCGCCGGACGCGGCGGCGCCGGCAAGTGACCGGAGGCAAGTACGGGGTGGGTGGCGACCACCACGCCGACAGCGGCCCGCAGCGCCTGCAGCAGCTGTTCGGCCACCACGTCGAGATCGAGACTGATTGCGCCCGACGGCTTGCGCACGAACTCCACGGCGCCGCGCTCCAGCGCACGCAGCGTCGCATCGGCGCCGCTTTCGGTACTGCCCGCACTGAGCATGACCACCGGACGCGGATGATCGCGCATGATGAACTCCAGCGCGGCCAAGCCGTCAAGCGATGGCATGTCGACATCGAGCGTGACGAGATCGGGGTTGAGGGCTGCCACCTGCCGCAAGGCGTCCTGGCCGTCGCGCGCCGTACCGATGACGCGAAATTCCCCGGTCGACTCGACCACCTCGCTCACGAGCTTGCGCATGAAGGCGCTGTCGTCAACGACAAGCACGGTGGGGCGATTACGCCCGAGCTCAGAGTTCGACATGATCACCCCGCACGGTTCGCACCTGGACTCGCCCGGTCGCGACATCGAAGGTCATCGAACGTCCCATGGTGCCTCCGATCGCCTCGGCCACGATGGGTACGGCGTTCTCGGCACACGCCTGCCGCGCGGCCTTCACATTCCGCGCACCCAAGCCCACCGAACCGGCCGGCAGTAGCGGCCCGAACATCGACGCGCCCCCAATCAGACGGGCGTTGATCTCACCGGTGGCCCCGAGTTCCCGCATGCGGGCCAGCATGGCCGGTACGGCTGTCGACGGGAACTTGCCAGCGCGGGGTGTCTGCGACGACAACGCTGCGTGGGGGAGCAGAATGTGCGCGAGCCCTCCCACCTGCTGGTCCACCGCGTGCAGCGCGATAGCCACGCAACTTCCAAGCCCCGTGGTCACCAGGGTGCGCTCCCCGACCGCCACCTGCAAGTCGGCGATGCCCACGGTGACGGAGGTCATTCGTCGCTCCCGAACGCGGCGAGCGGTTCCTCATTGGGCGCTGGTGACTCGCTTGCGCCGTCGGCCGATGCGGCCACGGGCAGCACCTCCGAGGCAGCTTCCTCCGGCTGCGGTAGCGCGGACAGATTGGCCATCACGATGCGATTGCCCGGATCGAGCGCGAGAGCCTGTTCCCACGCACTCCGTGCCTCGTCGAGTGCACCACGCCGATAGTGAATGTTGCCCAGCTTGAGATGCACATCGGTGCCGTGCAACGGCGCGAGGCGGATCACGCGCACGAAGGCATCGAGCGCCTCGTCGTAGCGCTGCGCGCGGTACAGATAGTCGCCAAGATTCTTGTGCAGATGCGCACAGTTGGCGTCTTCGAGCAGCGCGTGTTCGAGCGTGCGCGCGGCGAGTTCGTAGCTGCCGCGACGTTCGTGCACCACGGCCAGGTTGTTGTGCAGCGGGACCGAGTGCGGATAGACCGCCACGCCTTCCTCGAGAATGGCCGCTGCCCGCGCGGTATCACCGGCCAGCGCGGCGGCCAAGCCTGCCGCGTGGAACCACGCAGCCGATGGCTGACGCCCACCCCACTGCGCGCGTGCTTCAGCGAGGAACGCTTCGGCGCCGGCCGGGTCACCCTCGCGCAGGCACATGGTCGCGCGCGAGAGTGCGAGTCGCGGGTCGGGCATACCACCGGCGCGCTGTAGCGCGGTATCGAGGGCCCGCCCGGCACCCTCGATATCGCCCACCTGTTCGAGCGCGAAGGCGAGGTTGTGGTACACGGCCGACGGTGCATCCGGCTCCTGCGCGGCGCGCAGGAACGTCGAGACGGCATCCTGCCACTCACCGCGCCGCGCGTGCACAAGGCCGATGTGAAAGCGGCTCACACCGTCCGACTCGCGCAGTTCGAGCACGCGTCGGAATTCGCGCGTGGCCTCATCGAGCATTCCGGTCCGATAGAACGCGATGCCGAGGTTCCGATGTTCGGCGACTCGACTTTCGGGAGGCGGCTGGCGGCGGGCAGCACTGCGACCGACCCGCTGCGCGTACCCGGCGGACAGCAGGCCGTACAACGCCTTGCCCACATCGAACTCGCTGAGCCCGGAGCGTTCGATGAGTGCATGTACATCGTGGGTGCCGTCGAGGAGCGGCAGAATGTGCTCCTGTTCCTCGGACAGCGGCACCTCGCGCCCATTCACACGCGAGGCATCCGCTTCGAAGATCAGATCGAACGACGGCACCTTCTTTTCGATCAGTGACCACTCGTCTACCCGCCGCGCCCCTTCGAGTAACAGGGAATCGGCGCTGATGGAGAAGAGCGGCGGATCGAGCGAGAGATCGTCGTCGGGCTCGAAGGTGAAGGTGCCGTGCGACCAGCTGAACAGATGGTACACCAACTCTTCGACCTGCGTGCGATACACCTGCACCAGCAGATCGCGCTCGATACGACCGGCCCCGAGCAATGCTCTGGCCAGATCCCGATCGTCGTGCACATGCTGTTGCGCGGAGAGACGCGTGAGCTCGTCGGCCTCGATGGCCCCGAGTCGAACGAGTCGGTCGCCAAGCCGGTCCCGTCGATTCACAATGGAGGCGTGCACCACGCGGCCATCGGCAAAGTGAATGGTGCCGAAGCTGCCATCACGCGCAATGCTGAGCACCCCGGTCTTCTGACCGAGAGCGAGCAGCTGCAGCACGTCGGCGAGGCTCGCTTCACTGAGGTTGCCGCGAATGGCCATCAGCGGTATTCCTCGATGAGGCGGCCGCCGAGCTCGGGCCACTGCCACATGGTCTTTTCGTGATCATCGAAGAAATGGTCGCGTTCGCCGGGAGTACGGCCAGCCAGCTGTTCGAGGCGCAGCCGCTCACGCGCGGGCAGCATGACCACGAGGCCGCCTTCGAAACGTGACCGCAGCCGATCGGCCAACCCCAGCATTTCCTTGGGCGCACGAGAGCCTGTGAGAACGACCTGCGCCCCTCGTCCAACCAGCACGTTGAACAGGTGGAACAGCTCATCCTGCGTGCGTTCCTTCCCTTCGAGCACCTGCACGTCGTCGAGGATGAAGAGTTCCGCGTGACGATAGCGCAGGCGCCAGCGTTCCACGCCGCCCTCCTGCATGGCCGCGATGTATTCCTCAACAAACACGGGCCCCGACAGACAGGCCACGGCCTTCCCCGGCCAGCGGAGTTTCACGGCGTTGCCGATGGCGTGCGCCAAATGCGTTTTGCCGCTTCCGGTGGGGCCGTACAGGAAGAGTGGATTGTAGCCCGCGCCAGGCTCTTCGATCACGGCGTCGACGGCGCGCACGGCCAGTTGATTCTCCGGCCCCACCTGCAGCGCCTCGCGCGTAAAGCCCGGTGATGGCTGCGGCAACGGCAGGACGGCGATGGCCGCGTGCTGCACCAGCTCACGCGCCGCCGGGATGGCTTCGACGTTGCGGAAGGCCGCATGCCCGCGGAGCGACGGATCGAACGTGACGGCCTGCGCCTCAAGTCCGCGCATGTGCTCGACAGCAGCGGCGTAGGCACGCAACAGGCCGTCCACATCGGGGGCTTCGTTGAGATTCATGGCGCGCTCGAGCACGCCGACGTTCCACCCCTCTGTGCGGTAGGTGGCAATGGTCTCGCCCAGGCGCACACGCCACGGTTCGACGCGTGTCTCCACTTCGTGCAGGACGTCGGCGAGAAACCCTTCGTAGTCGGCGCCGTTGGGAATGATTGCCTGAATACGGCCCGGAGTATCCGGTGCCGTTGGTGTGGCGCTGACCCCGAGCACCGCGCGCACTTCGTCGGCCACGACCGGGCGCCCGTCGAGCTGCTGATACGCGGTGATCTTGTTCAAGGCGCCTTTCAGTTCACGCACATTGCCAAGTGGCAGGCGCGCCACTTCGTCGAGCACCCCGTCGCCGAAGGACAGTCCTCGATCGAGGACCACGTTGCGCAGAATCGCGAGACGCATCTCGAAGTCGGGCGCCCCCACATCGACCACCAGCCCCCCGGACAGGCGGGAGAGCAGCCGCTGATCGACGTCGGGAATTTCCGACGGCTGCCGGTCACTCGTGAGCACCAGCTGCTGACCGCCGCTAAGCAGCACGTTGAGCAGGCGCAGCAGCTCGCTCTGCGTTTCCTTCTGGCCCGTGAGAAACTGTACATCGTCGAGAATGAGCAGATCGACCTGTGCAAACATCTCGAGGAACTGCTGCGGCTGCCCACTGGCCACGGCGCGGTGCAGCAACTCCGCCACTTCTTCGCCGGAAGAAAAGCGCACGCGCAGCGCGGGCTGCACCTCGGTGGCCCGGTGCGCAATGGCGGCGACCAGGTGCGTTTTGCCGAGTCCCGACCCTCCGTACACGAAGAGCGGGTTGTACGCCTGCCCCGGTGCCTCAGCGACCGCCCGGGCCGCCGAAACGGCGAGACGGTTGGAAGCGCCGACCACGAAGGTATCAAACCGGAGCGTGCGATCCATTGCCACCTCAGGCCGCGACGTCGGAGACGACCGCCGCAGTTGGCGATACCAGCGACGGTGTATAGGCCGGTGTGCGGAGCGCTGCGTTGGCCCGTTGTCCCGCCGGTGTGCCGTCCTCGGCGCCCAAGCGCCGCAGTACCGTGCGGCCCAGTGCGCGGAGCGTGTCGAACACGCCCACACCGTTGAGCGCGTCGGCCGCAAACTCGGGGACGCCGCGGAAATTGAGTGCCGCCGACAAGTCGGCCACGCTCGCGGCCAGCGAGGGTGGGAGGTCCTGCTTGTTGTACTGCATCACGATCGGCAACGCGCGTGCATCAACCCCGTGGTCGGCCAGATTCGCGTGCATGTCCTGCAGGCTTTCGATGTTGTCGTCCCACCGGTGGCGCTGGCTGTCGGCCACGAAGGCGACGCCGTCGGCACCCTGCAACACAAGTTGGCGAATGGCCTTGTAGTACGGCTGGCCGGGTACGGTGTAGAGTTGGAAGCGCACGTTGTACGCGCCAACCGTGCCAAGGTCTACCGGCAGGTAGTCGAAGAAGAGCGTGCGGTCACGCCGGGTGGCAAGCGACGTGAGCGATCCCACCTGCCCGCTCGGCAGTGCCGAATGCAGGTAGGTGAGATTGGTCGTCTTGCCCGATCGTCCCGGGCCGTAATACACCAGCTTGCAGGTGATCAGCCGCGTGGCATGATCGACAATGGGCATACGCCCGCTCCTCTCCCTCGCCGTACGCCGATGCGAACACCGACGCGTCCTCCCCGTGGACGACGCGTTGCCGGCCCCGAGTCAGGGGGGCAGCAACGCGTGCAGTCGGGCGGCCAGCGCCACCGCTTCCCGCACGCGTTCGGCCGTGGGTAACGGTAGCGTCGCCCGCAAGGCCGCGTTCCAGTGCGCCATCGCGCCGACCAGATCGCCCGCGCGTGCCATCGCGTCACCTTGCTGGCACAATGCGAGACCGACCTCATCGGTGGTGGGCACCATCGCTCCGACCTCCGGCTGCTCTCGTGCCAAAGACGGTTCAACCGGGGTTGGCGCAACGGGAGGGGAGGTCCAGTCCGATTCGAGGAATGGCACACCGTCCGTCGTCAGGACACCGTGTGCGACAGGGTCGAAGAGCGAATCGTCGTCGTGCTCGCTGGCCCCGTGGCCGACGGCCGGGAACGCACCGGAGGGAACCCACAGGTCGACGGCGGCCGGGGCTGCCACGGCGTCACCGGCGGTTGGTGTCGCAGGCACCGATGGCGAGGGCGCCGCAACGGTGGGGATGGCAGCGATAGCCGGAGGCGTGGGGTTCTTGCGCTGGGCCGCCTGCCCTTCTCGTAGCGTGAGCAACCCCGCGCCAATGAGGTCGTGGACCAGCAGCGCAATATCAGTGACATCACGCTGCATGAGGCTGGCGAGCGCCATGAGGTCACGCTGCCCGTCAACGCGGGTCAGAATGTCCCACTGCGGCGGTGTAAGCCGCAGCAGCGGGAGCTGCCGCGGCTCGACGTCGACGAAAGCCGGAATGACGCGCGCATGCGGTACCCGAGCCTCGATGCGCTGCCACACCTCGGCGCTGGCGGCCGCTTCCATGAGCAACGGTTCGACCGCCACCCGCACGGTCGTGGGGTGCAGCGGGCGCTCACCCGGAGCGAAGCGAAAGGTGCCGTCACGCCACAGCAGCACATCCTGCACCGCGGCCTGCATCTCCGCGCGATCACTCGTACGGCGACGCGGCAGGGCCAACTCGTTCACCCGGTCGACCGCCACCACATCGGCATCGATGATCACCCCGCCATCGAACGCGATCTGCGCCTTCCGCCCCTGCAGTGGCGCATGGCAATGCAGCACGCCGGTTTTCCGGCCGAGCGCGAGCAGCTGGAGCACTTCCGTGAGTGCGAGATCGCGCAGACGTCCTTCGAGAGCCATTTCGCGCGTCTCAGGCCACGTGGGCCGCGTGGTCTTCCGAAGTGGCGAGGGCCACGTCGAAGACACTGACATCGAAGGGCACGTCGAGCGCGTCGGCATCGCCGCTGCGCGGTAGGCGCGCGAGCGCGGCGCGTGCCCAGGTGCTCCACGGATGCGCGTCGGTCAACCGTGACAGGCGACTCCAGCGCGCCGCCGCATCACGCAGTCGCGACTGCCCGGTGAGCAAGACGCCGTCGAACCAGAGGGCAACCGGGTGTTCGGCGTCGTGCCGCAGTACCCGATCGACGGCGATACGTGCATCGGCGAGTCGCGATTCGCTTACCAGTACCTCCGCGAGCAAGGCCAGCGCATCGAGGTCGGTTGGTACGCGCATCAGGTGGTCAGCCAGGGCCAGCCGCGCCTCCGCCAGCCGCCCCGCATCCCGGTGAACGCGCGCCAATTCGACGATGGCTTCGCGCCACTGCGGTACGCACGCCAGCGCCGCAACGAGTTCGAGGCGCGCGGCCAGCAGATCGCCACGCTCACGCAGGAGCCTCGCAATGGCGACCCGGGGCGTCGGCCGCATCGGATCGCGAGCCAGTGCCCTGCGGTAGAAGCCGAGGGCCAGCGACTCGTCGCGCAGACGACAGGCCACATCGCCGGCGAAATGCAGCAACGCCGCACTGTCGACATCGTGCCGGAGTACCCGCAGCAGCGTGGCCCGTGCCTCATCGCGTAACGGCGGCTCATCGTGCGCGGCGAGTGCGCCGGCCAACAAGACCTGGGCATCGAGGCTGCTGCTCTCGTGCTCCATGACACGACGCAACAACGGCAACGCCGCCGACGACTGCTCCAACAGGCACAATGAGCGCGCTTCACCGAGGGCTGCCCGCACCCAGAGGGTACGCCTCTCGGCGGCATGGGATGCCGCATCGGGCTGGTCGTGGCCGCCATTCTCGAGCGCGATGTCGAGCAGCTCGCGCGCCGCGCGATATCGCTCGATAGCTTCGCCGTGCAACGTCCGCACCGCGAACTGGTCAGCATCATCGCACGAGGCCCGCGCACGATCGGCCGTCCCGGCCGCGGTGGGTTCGATGTGCGAACGCTCAGGTAGGAGCGCATCCACCGCGCCCGCCTCCAGCGAGACACCGGCGAGTGGTGTTCCACCCAAGAGGCTCAGGAGATCGACCGGACCGACCGCATCGGGGCATTCGCGCTGCAAATCGATACCCACCGCAAGGCGGTCGTCCTTGCGCACCGGAGACAGCGACAAGGCCGTCTGCGTTTCCCGAACTGCGCCGTCGGAATCTCCGAGCTCTTCGAGCACGCGGGCCAGTGAGTACCGCGCCTCCGCGTGCGAGGGGCGAACATCGACCGCTTTGACGAATGCCGCGCGTGCCTCCTCCAGTCGTTCAAACTGTCGCAGCACACGACCAAGGACATGCCACACCTCTGCCTCGCGCGGGTGGAACTCCGCCAACTCGCGCAGCAGCGAGAGCGCTGCCACGGGGTCCCGATGCAAGGCGAGCGATCGGGCGAGGTTGAGGCGCGCCAGCACCAGCGTGGGGTCGAGTTCCGCAGCCCGCGTGAAAGCTTCACGGGCGGCCGTGGCGTCACCACGATCGGCGAGCGCCACGCCGAGGTTGTTGTAGGCGAGCGCGTGTCGCGGATCGATGCGCAGCGCGCGCCGATAGCTATCGGCGGCCGCCGCGACATCACCGGCCTGATGCAACGCGACTCCGTGTTCGTTCCAGCATCGCGCTGATTCCTGCAGCCCCAGCAGCGCTTCGTAGCGTGCCCGTGCCGACGCCGAGTCGCCGTCGAGCAGATCGAGTTCGGCCAAGGCATGCTGCACCATTCTGGCGTCTTCGCCCTGCGAGAATGCCCGTTCGAACTCCTGCCGGGCTTCACGGAAGTAGCCGCGCTGCCTGAAGGCGAGCCCTAGTCCGTAGCGGGCAAGCGCACCGTCCGGCTCTACCGCCATCACGTGGTGGTCGCCCTCGTTACCCAGTGGCGCCGCCGGTTCGATGACCAGATCGCCCTGCAGTGCCTCAAGGGCGGGATTGAGCTGTGCCGCCCGTCGTGAAGCCTGAATGGCCGCCTCATGATGGCCCATGTCGCCGAGCACGAAGCCGCGAAGCAGATGGGCATCGGCGTGGTCCGGGTGCTCGGTCAGCAGGATTTCCAGCACCACCAGGGCCTGCTCGTTCTGCCCGCGCTGATACAGCGCTTCGGCCAAATGCAGGCGCGCGTTGCCCACGGCCCCGGCGTTCACGGCGCGCTCGAACCAGCGCTGCGCGCGTCGCAGATCGCCAGCGCGTTGCTCGAGGAGTCCGCGCTCAAACAGCGCGTCGGCATCATCCGGGTCTTCGGCGATCAGCGATTCAAGCTGACGCACGGCCTCGTCGTGATGACCGAGCAGGCGCGCGAGTTGCGCCCGCTCGCGCAGCGCCTGGCGATCGTCGGGATTGGCGCTGATGCGGGCTTCGAGCGTGGCCAAGCGGGCGTCGCACGCTCCCGGCTGCGCGGCGGCCACCTCGAGATTACGCGCTGCCGTGCGCATGCGCGGATCGAGGGCCAGCGCGCGCAGGAAGGCGTCTACCGCTTCAGCGTGCAAGCCACGGGTGTGGTACAGCACCCCGAGGTTGTTGAATGCCCCAGGGTCCTGCTGATCGATTCGATCCGCGAGCGCCCGCAACAGGCCGGTTTCAGGACCGGCAGCATTCCCGTACATCGTGCCGTTCCGGTGGCGATCAGGCCAGACGGATGGCGCGCAACATCACCTGCAACGACGCGGGGTCGGGAAGCAGGAGGAAATAGCCGCGCAATGTGAGGTCTGTTTCCCGCAGCAGAAACTCGCTCTCGACGCAGAGCACGGAATCCGGATCGGGCGCAAACTCACCGAAGGCGCTGGCCAGCACCGCCGTCGACATGTCGATCACGAGCGTCGGCGGCGAGGGCAGCAGCAACATGCCGAGAAAATCGCTCAGGGCATTCATGTAGGCGCCGCTGAGAATATTGCCCGTTTCCTTGATGGCCGATGACTCGAGTTCGCTGAAGGCGACCGAACTGCCGACCGGCCGCCGGAGCATGAGCTCGGCGAGGCGCAGGACGGTGGGTTTCGGGAAGACGAGCAGTGTGCGCCCGGTCAAGTCGCCGAGCATATGCATCATGACGGCCGCGACGGGCTCTTCTTCCGGCGAGAACTGGGCTGGCAGCTCTTCAATGCTCGCCACGCTGATGGCCGGCACCTTGATCATGATGGTGCTGCCGGTCATCTGCGAGAGGGCCGTAGCCGCGTGGCCGGCACCAATGTTGGCGATTTCGCGGAGGGCGTCGAGTTGAATGCTCTTGAGCGCGCGCACGGCCGACGTTGGCGCGCCACCGGCGGTGGCCGAACCGGCGGCGTCGTGTTGCGACTGCGTGTTGTCGTTGTGCTGCATGATCACATCCGCCATGAGAATTGCGTCCACACCGCCGCTCCTACACGAGACTCGAGACATCGATGATGAGTGCCGGACTCCCATCACCCAGCACCGTGGCGCCACTGAACCACGGCGCAGCCCCACGCACCACGTCGAGCGGCTTCACGACAATGTCCTGCTGGGCCACGAGTGTGTCCACCAACAGGGCGACGCGACGTCCACCGGCCTCAACGACGGCGAGGTGACGATCGCCGCCCCGTTCACCGCTCTGGTCCGGTCTATCTGGTGACGACCGAGCCAGCCCGAAGCGTTCATCAAGCGCCATCAACGGAACGACATCGTCACGAATGGTGACGGCCGGGCGCTCGGCGTGACGCACCTGCATCGATTCGTGATACTCCAGCGCTTCCTCGACATGGGTGGCCGGCAAAGCGAAGGTAGTGCCGGCGACCTCCACGAGGAGGGCGCGCGTGATGGCCAGCGTGACCGGCAGCCTGAGCGTCACCACCGTGCCCACGCCGTCGATGCTCTCGAGTTCGAGCTGTCCACCAAGAGCCCGCACGCGCGTGTTCACGACATCCACGCCAACGCCACGGCCCGAGAGACTGGTCACGCGTCGGGCTGTGCTGAAACCGGGATGGGCGATCACCCGCAACAAGGTCTCGTCGTCCATCTGCTCGAGGTCCGGAGAAACAAGTCCTTGTTCGCGGGCCCGCTGCAGGACCACCGTGCGATCGATGCCGCGGCCGTCATCCTGCACCTGAATGACCACGGCCGCCCGGTCACGTGCGGCCCGCAAAATGAGTTCGCCCCGCGACGGCTTCCCGACGGCTACCCGTGTTTCGGCGTCCTCGATCCCATGATCGAGGGCATTGCGCAGCAGATGCAGAATGGGGTCGCCGATTGCATCGAGCAGTGAGCGATCGAGTTCGATCTCGCGCCCTTCCATGACGAACGAGACGTCCTTGCCGAGTTCGCGGGTCACGTCGCGCACGAGCCGCGGGAAGCGGTCGAAGACCTGCCCAACCGGCAGCAAGCGGGCCTGCAAGACTTCATCCTGCATGGCGCTGACCAATCGGGCGGCATCGCGCGCGGTGCGCTGTACATCGCGGTCGGGGTGGTCGAGCGCTTCGATGGCGCGCAACAGCCGGTCTCGCGTAATGACCAGTTCGCCCACCAGATCCAGCAAGGTGTCGAGCCGCCGAGCGTCGATGCGTACGGTGCGTGTGGCCTCGGGCAAGGCCGACGCGTTCAGCGCTTGCTGCGCGCCTTGCGAGGCCAGCGCCGGCACCCGCACGTGCACCTTCGCCACATCACCAGCGCTGCGCACGGCCTGTTCGAGCGCCTCATCGGCAACGCCGCTGTCGATGGTAATCCGGAAGACGCCATCGAACGACTCTTCCTGCCAGCGAGCCTGCTCGGGATGTGTGGCACGTACCTGCCCAAGCGTCGAGACCTTGCCCAACACCAGCATGGCCCGCACGCCCTTGAGCGGGCAGTCGTCAACCAGTCGCACATCGAGGTGTCGCACGTTGACAGCGCCGGGCGTGGTCGTCGAAGCGACGGCTGCGGGTTTCGTCGCCAACTCCCGCGCCCGTTCGGCGGCGTTGGCTGCGGGCTCCGACACCGGCCGGCGCAAACGCACCAGCAATCCACCGATGGTGGCGGGCGCCGTTTCGACGCCGCGGGCCATATCGTCGATGGCGCCGCGCAGCACGTCGGTGCCAGTAAACAGCAGCGCCAGAAGTTCCGCGTGCAAGGCTTCGTCGCCGCTGCGCAGTGGCTCGCATCGCGACTCGAGTGCATGCGCCACTTTCTCGATGGTCGTGTATCCCATCGAGCCAGCCATGCCCTTGATCGTGTGCATCCCGCGAAACAGCGTCGCCACGTGCGCGGCCGCCGCAACGGCATCGTACCCGTCACGGGCCTGCACTTCGAGCGCCAGCAGTGCCGCGTCGAGTTCCGCGAGATGTTCGCGCGCCTCGGCCTGAAAGAGGGCCGCGTAACGCGCCGTGTCCATCGCGATGCTCGGTATCAGGCCGCGAGCACGCGGTTCACCGCTTCCAGCACTCGGCTCGGCTGGAACGGCTTGACCACGAAGTCCTTCGCGCCCGCCTGAATGGCTTCCACCACCAGCGCCTGTTGGCCCATGGCACTGCACATGAGGATGCGCGCCTGCGGATCGTGCTTGGTGATTTCGCGTACGGCATCAATACCGCCCATGTCGGGCATCACGATGTCCATCGTGACGAGGTCGGGGCGCAGATGCTTGTACTTCTCCACCGCCTGCACGCCTGTTTCCGCTTCACCGACCACTTCGAAACCCGCCTGCGTGAGGATGTCCCCCACCATGGTGCGCATGAAGATCGCGTCGTCGCAAATCAGTACCGTCTTGCTCACCGTGTTCTCTCCTCGGCTGAGTGCAGATGCCGCGCGCACAGTGCGACGGCGTCCAGAACTTCGGCATGGGCCGGTGCCTCGGGAGCTTCCGGCAGGGCCATGCGTACCTCCTGGACCGAATCCACGGCGAGCCCGATCGACCGGGCCCCGTGCTGGAGGAGGACGATCGACCCTGGTGTAACGGCACGCTCTCCGGTACGCAGGGCGTGGAGGTCCAGCACGGTGACGATTGCCCCCCGCACGTTGACGATCCCCGCCTGAATGCGCGGGGCGCCCGGCACCGCGGTCAGCCCGGTAGCCCGAACCACCTCGCGAACCTGCTCGATGGGAATACCGAGGGCGGCGTTGCCGGAGGAGACCACCAGCCATTGCGCACGCTGGTCCTCGCCGTCCGACTCCGGGAAGTCAGGGTTCGGCCGCCCCTCGGGCGCCGGGAAGTTCGTCGGTACGGTAGAAGCCGAAGACATCGAGGGGATCCTGATGCGTGGCGAGTTCCGGCATGTCGCCGAGCGTCGCCAGCGACAGACGCAGGTCGGCCGGCAGCGGCGATCGGAGGTCGATTACCGCACCCGACACCGGATGTTTGAAACGCAGCCAGGCGGCATGCAGAAAATGCCGACGCGGAGGCAGCGCTGCCAGCTTGCGCCCCCCGCCCCCGCCATAGGTGTCATCACCGATGACCGGGTGCCCCACGCTCGACAGGTGGATACGGATTTGGTGCGTACGCCCCGAATGCAGATGCGCACGCAACAGGTCGACGCTGTCGAAGCGGGCCAGTCGCACGAAATCGGTCCGTGCCGCCTTCCCCGTCTGGACGATTGCCATACGCGTCCGGTCTCGCGGGTCACGCGCGATGGGCTTGTCGACCACGAGGGTATCCTCGTTGAGATGCCCCCAGCAGACGGCCGCGTAGCGCCGGGTAACCTGACGCGCCGCCAGTGCCGTGCTGAGAATGCGGTGCGAGGCATCGGTTTTGGCCACGACGAGCAGGCCGGAGGTGTCCTTGTCGAGCCGATGGACGAGTCCGGCTCGATCTTCGCCACCACCCTCCGCGAGCGGCTCACCGCGCCCCATGAGGGCGTTGACGAGCGTTCCGCTCCAATTCCCCGGGGCAGGATGCACGACCATACCCGCGGCCTTGTCGACCACGAGCAGATGTTCGTCTTCGTAGACGATATCGAGGGGGATCTGCTCGGGTACGATGTCGCGCCCCGGCGGCGGCGGCACCGTGACCGTTACGGCATCCGCGACCTCTGCCCGATAGCTCGCCTTCTGCCGCCCACCATTGACGCGCACATTCCCGGTGGCGATGAGGGTCGCCGCCTGCGTACGGGAGCACTGCGCATGTTTGGCCACCAGCAGATCGAGGCGTTCACCCGCCTCGTCGGAGACCTCGAAGACGTACCTGGTGCCGTCGCTCACGACGACGAGCCATGCTTGGCCGCTGCCTCTTGCTCGGCCTTCGCCGCGGCTTGCAGCGCATTGTCTTCCTGCCAGAGCGCGATCACGAGACACACCGCGCCAATCGTTACCGCCGTGTCGGCCACGTTGAAGGTCCAGAAACGCGTGCTGCCGATACCGATGTCGATGAAGTCGACCACGCCTTCGCGCAACCGGATGCGATCGAGCAGGTTGCCGATGGCTCCGCCCACGATGACCGGTACACCGAACGCGGCCAGCCGCGACGTGCGCGTGAGCTCGGCGGTGGCCTTGAGCAACACCGCCACGATGATCACCGAGAGGACCGCGAAAATCCAACGCGACGCCGGGCCGAGGTGCATGCCGAATGCAGCGCCCGGGTTGTAGGCGAGCGTAAAGCGCACCACGTCGCCCAGCACGCGATGCGGCATATGCCTAGGCACCAGATGTTCGACCGCCAGCGCCTTCGTGACGAAGTCGGCCGCAACGACCACGGCCACCAGCATCCAGAAGCGCCAGGTGGAGGACGCTACGGGTGCATCACTGAGGGCAGCATGCGCCGCTGCGGCGCGAGCCGCAGGAGGCCTGTTGGGCGTCGTCATGGTCAGGGAACGAGATCGGGCGAATCGGGCGCCGAGGCGCTGGCGTTATCGCCGGCGGTGGCCGCTGCGAGCAGCTCCGCCTCACGGCGTTCTTCGTGCCAGAGCACATACGCCAGCAGGAAGGCACCGCTACTCACGGCGATGTCGGCCACGTTGAAGGTGGGCCACCGATGGGCCCCGAAGCCGATATCGATGAAGTCCACCACACCGTATTCGGAGCGAATGCGATCAATGACGTTACCGACCGCACCGGCCGCCACAAGCGAAATGGACAGCACCCGACGATGGTCCTGCTCAGCCGTCTGCTGATAGAGACGGCTGAGAATGTAGAGAGCCCCCGCGGTGAGCCCCATGAAAATCCATCGCGAGTACGGACCGAGGTGCAGACCGAAGGCCGCCCCCGGATTGTAGACGAGCGCAAACCGCAACCATTCGCCGAACACTGGGCGTGGCAGGGCCGCGAGCGTCGCCTCGGCCACCAGCTTGGTGATCTGATCGAGAATGACGACGACGAGGAAGACGGGGAATGCGACGATCGCCTTCACGTCAGCTCTTCTTCGAGTCTTCCTCGCGCTGCTTGCACGCGATGCAGTACCGGGCGTTGGGCAGCGCGTCGAGTCGCTCGAACGCGATTTCCTCGCCACACTGGTGGCACTTGCCGAACGTCTCCGGCGACTTGTACAGCCGACGCAGGGCCTGATCGATGTGCCACAGGAAACGCCCTTCCTTGGACGCGAACAGGAACGCCTTCTCGCGTTCCATGGCGTCGGTCCCCTGATCGGCCATGTGGAAGGAATAGGCGCTGGAGTCGCCCTCCGACGCTTCGCCGTTGGGTCCCAGCGTGTCGCTGTGATGACCGAGCTCCTTCAGCACGCGCTTGCGCTCTTCAAGCAGCCGCTTTTCGAAGTACTGCAACTGCTTCTTGGGCATCGCCTTCGGCTTCTTGGCGTCCTTCGGGGACGCAGACTTCGATTCGGCCATCACGAGTCTTCCTTGGTGAGCGCAAGTCGGAGCGGCCGTCCATCGACGTCACCCGCCTGCGTAGCAGTCCAAACGGCACCGTCTCCGCTACCGGAGAACGGCGAACCCACCTCATCGCCGAGCAGCAATCGCACGGCGAGCACTTCTTCGGCGATTCGGCTGCGATGTGCAGCCACGGCGCCTTCAACGTCTGGATCGCCGGCGACGGCCAGCAGGATCCGGTCGCTGACCGCCAACTGCGCTTCCTTGCGAAGGCGCTGAACCCGACTGATGACTTCGCGGGCCAACCCTTCTTCCCGCAGTTCCGGGGAAATGGTCGGATCGAGCGCCACCCCGTAGCCACCGTTCTCCTGCACCACGGCGGCGCCGGAGGCGCGCCGGATGATGGCGACGTCGTCGGGGGCAATCAAGCGGTCGGCGCCAGCCACTTCAATCGTGACCGATGCGCCAGCCGCCAACTGCCGGAGCAGATCGCCGCCCATGCTACCTACCGCCTCTGCCACCAGCGGCGTTTCCTTACCGAACTTCTTGCCCAGCGTGCGGAAGTTTGCCTTGGCCTCGAGCGATACCAGGGCATCGGTCGAGGTGACGAATTCCACCTGCTTCACGTTCAACTCCGCTGCCAGCAGTTCGCCCAGTCTCGCCACACCGGTTGCGTCACCGGGGACAACGCACTGCAGCGACGGCAGCGGCTGCCGCACCTTCACATCGGCCACATCGCGGGCCGCATGCCCAAGTCCGGCCAACGTGCGGATATCGTCCATGGCCGACTCGAGCGCTTCGTCGACCGGCGTCGGCTCAGCTCGCGTGTACGACGCGAGGTGCACGGAAGTTCCCGTGAGTGCCCGGTGCACCGCGTCTGTGATGAACGGCGCAAAAGGCGACAGGAGACGGCATGTGACGGTAAGCACCTCGTGCAGCGTGGCGAACGCTGCCCGATTGTCGGCACCATCGATGTCGTAGAAGCGTGCGCGACTCTGGCGTACGTACCACTTGGAGACGTCGTCGTCCATGAACTGCATGACACGCCGAGCCGCCAGGGTGGCATCGTAGTTGTCGAGATGCGCATTCACTTCACGCTCGACCCGTGTGAGCCGCGAGAGAATCCAGCGATCAAGCGCCGGACGGTCGGCCACCGCCGGATCGGCGGCACTCGGCTGCCATCCAAAATTGGCGTATTGCGCGAAGATCCCGTTGTAGACGTTGCGGAAGGTCAGCAGGAAGCGGCCCGCCGTTTCGCGAATGGCGTTCTCGTCGAAACGGCGCGGCACCCACACCTGACTCGACGCCACGAGGAACAAGCGCACCGCGTCGGCCCCGTGGCGCTCCATGACGTCCCACGGATTGACCACGTTGCCCTTCGACTTGGACATCTTCTGGCCTTGCGCATCGAGCACGAGGTCGTTCACCACCACGTTGCGATACGGCGCCGCGCGATCGTTGCCGTTGTTCGGCAGTGCATCACCCAACGTGGTCGCGATCGCGATGAGCGAGTAGAACCAGCCACGCGTCTGGTCGACGCCCTCACAGATGAAGTCGGCCGGGAACTGCGCCGCCACCACGTCCTTGTTTTCGAACGGGTAGTGCCACTGGGCGAAGGGCATGGAGCCCGAGTCGAACCAGGTGTCGATGACCTCCGGCACCCGTCGCATCGTGCCCTTCCCGCTCGGCGATGGCCACGTGTACTGATCGATGTGCGGCTTGTGCGGATCGAAGTCCTCCGGGAGCGCACGACCGATCTTCGCCGCGAGATCGGCATAGCTGCCAATCACCTCGACTTCGGCGGGATCTTCGTCGTTCACCCACACCGGAAGCGGCGTGCCCCAGTACCGGTCGCGCGAGATGGCCCAGTCCACGTTGTTCGACAGCCATTCGCCGAAGCGACCGGTGCCGACTTCCGTGGGATTCCAGTTCACCTGGCCGTTGCGCTGCAGCAGCGCGTCGCGCACCGCCGTGGTGCGTACGAACCACGAACCACGCGCGTAGTACAGCAGCGGCGTGCCGCAGCGCCAGCAGTGCGGATATGAGTGCACAAACTGGCTGGCCTTCCAGAGCACATCGCGCTCACGGAGCACCTCGATGATGCGCGCGTCGGCCTTCTTCACGAACTGACCGGCCACTTCGGGCGTGCCTTCCACGAACTCACCACGCGCATTCACCGGCTGCACGAACGCGAGGCCGTGACGCTGTCCCGCCGCGTAGTCGTCGGCACCAAAGGCCGGCGCCATGTGCACCACGCCGGAACCGTCGTCGGCAGAGACGAACTCCTCGGGCACGATGATTTCGTGCTTGCCCTCAGCGGGGTACTCCACCCAATCGAGCGGACGGCGGTAGCGCCGGCCTGCCAGTTCGCTCCCCTTCATGGTGCCCACGACATCCCAGCGGTCGGCCCAGTCAGCACCGAGCACGCCCGGCACGCGCGCTTCCGCGAGAATGATCGTCCACTCGGCGCCGCTCTTCTTGCGCAACTCGGCGTACGTGAGATCGGGGTGTACGGCGAGCGCCGTGTTCGACACCAGCGTCCACGGCGTGGTGGTCCATACGAGGATGCGTCGGCGCATGGCTGGCGCGTTCCCTTCGGCATCGAGCAGATCGAGCGCCACGTATACGCTCGGATCTTCCACGTCATCGTAGCCCTGCGCGACTTCGTGACTCGACAACGCGGTACCGCAGCGCGCGCAGTACGGCAGAATCTTGTGGCCACGCGTGAGCAGCCCCTTGTCGTGCATGGTACGCAGCGCCCACCACACGCTCTCCACGAAGTCGTGCGAGTAGGTGACGTACGGATTGTCGTAGTCGAGCCAGTATGCCGTGCGATGCGAGAGCTTCTCCCACTCGCCGCGATACTTCCACACACTTTCGCGGCAGCGGCGATTGAACTCCGCTACGCCCACCTGCTCGATGAGCTGCTTGCCGCCGAGCTTCGCGATTTCACTGGGATCGACGCCCTGACGTTCGGCCTCTTCCCGCTGCAACTCCTTCTCGACTTCGATTTCGACCGGCAGACCGTGCGTATCCCAACCCGCCTTGCGCGGCACATAGTACCCCTGCATGGCGCGGTGGCGGCAGAAGAGGTCCTTGATGGTGCGCGCGAAGACGTGGTGAATACCCGGGCGACCGTTGGCCGTGGGCGGCCCCTCGAAGAACACGAAAGGTTTCGCGTTGGCGCGCGCGGCTTGCGACTGCTGAAAGAGCTGCTCGGCATCCCATTGGGCGAGGATACCGCGCTCAAGCGCGTCAGCGTTGGAGTCGGGGAGCAACGGGTACAGCACGGCGTCCTGCGTCATGGTCACGATGAAAGGAAAACGAAATTGGGACTCAGAGACGCGCCAACACGCCCCGCACCACGGCGGCGAGCTTCGGCTCAGCGCCTTTGGCTACGGCGATGATGTCGGCGAGGTGCGCCGGCTTGAGCGAATCAGGAAGACACTGATCGGTGATGATGGACAGGCCGAGCACCTGCATGCCGCCGTGCACGGCCACAATGACTTCCGGCACGGTACTCATGCCCACGACGTCGGCGCCCATGCCCCGGAGAAACCGGTACTCGGCGCGAGTCTCGAGATTGGGGCCCTGCACGGCCACGTAAACCCCTTCGCGGATAGGCACCCCCTGCCCCACCGCCACGTCGCGCGCGATCTCACGCAGCGCCGCGCTGTACGGTTCGGACATATCCGGAAACCGGGGGCCCAGCGTATCATCGTTGGGGCCGATGAGCGGATTGTCGCCGAGCAGATTGATGTGGTCGGCAATCAGCATGAGATCGCCAGGCGCCCACAACGGGTTCATGCCACCGCAGGCGTTGCTCACGATGAGCGTGCTGGCTCCCAACGCCTTGAGCACGCGCACCGGAAAGGTGACCTGCTGCAGTGAGTACCCTTCGTACGCGTGGAAACGTCCCTGCATGGCCACAACGGTCTTGCCCGCCAACGTTCCGCACAACAGTCGGCCCTTGTGCGTCTCGACGGTGGACAACGGAAAATTGGGGAGCGCGCTGTACTCGATGACCTGCTCAACATCGATTTCATCGGCCAGCCCGCCGAGCCCCGTGCCGAGAATGATGGCGACATCGATTGGCTTGCTGAAACGCTGTCGCACTGCCTGTGCACACGCTTCGATGCGCTCGCGCGCATGCAAACCGAGCGCCGGATGAGACAGGCCCACAGCGCCGTGTTCCTGCGTGTACTGCAGTTGCGGGCGCGACTGCGGCGCTCCGGGCTTTCCCGAGGAGGGGCTCACCGTTCTTCCTCCACGATGGCATCGAGCCACGACGGTGTCGGGGCCATGTTGCGATGCGGGAGTTGACGAATCTCGTGTACCACGGGCGGCTCGGCGTCGACGGATGGCGCCGTACGCGGGGTGGTGAAGTCGGGCAACGGCTCCTGCTCCGCCGAGTTCAGCTCGGAGAGCTGGCGCTCGAGTTGATGCCGCATCTGCGACACATACGCGCGGCGGGTACGCCAGAGCCCCTGCAATTCCTGCTGGGCACGCGCCACCTCCTCCCGCAGCGCGATAATCTGGCGCTCGGCTTCCTGCTGTGCTTCACGCACGATGAGCTGAGCCTCGCGCTCCGCCTGCTCGCGAATTTCGCCGCGCAACTGCTGCGCGCTGACGAGCGCTTCGTTCAGCGCCTTGTCGCGCTCGCGGAACGACTTGAGCTGCTCGTGGAAATTGCGCGCCTTCTGGTCGAGTTCCTGATTGGCGCGCGCCAGTCGCTCCAGCTCTTCGGCCACCTGATCGCGAAACTGGTCGACTCGCGTGCGATCGTACCCGCGAAGCGCGTTGCCGAAATCGTATCGGCGCGCGTCGAGGGCGGTGAAGTGGAACCCGGCCGGGTTCCCCTGGAAGTTTTCGTCGGTCATGCGCTGTCCCGGATGCGTCAGGTGCGACTGCCAAACAGCACGGTGCCGAGGCGCACATGCGTGGCCCCTTCCTCCACGGCGACTTCGTAGTCGCCGGACATCCCCATGCTGAGCCACTCGGCCGCATGCCCTGCTGAACGCACGAGTTCGCGCGCCCCCCTCGCCCCACTGAACACCGACCGCAGCGTCCGCTCGTCGGCATCGAACGGCGCCATGGTCATCACGCCGCGCACCCGCAGGGCGGGCAACGTTTGCAGATAGTCCGCAAAGGCCGCGACACCAGCAGTGGGCACGCCACTCTTGCTGGCTTCACCGCTCACGTTCACCTGCATGAGCACGTCGAGTGTCACACCTTCCTTCACCGCTTCGGTGTGGAGCGCCCGCGCCAGCCGTTCACTGTCGAGCCCGTGAATGAGGGCGAACTGTCGAGCGCTCCGCGCCTTGTTCCGCTGCAGATGCCCAATGAGGTGCCATTTCACGGGGACCGTCACCTGAGCCATCTTGGCTTCGGCTTCCTGCACGCGATTCTCGCCGACATCGGTGACACCGGCGTTCCAAGCAGCCTCGACGGCTTCAGGACCGTGGGTCTTGGTGACGGCGATCAACGTGACCTGTTGCCCATGTCCGCCCCGCGCACACGCTGCAGCGATGCGCGCGCGCACTTCCGTCACCGCTTCCTGAACGGCCTCCGGCCGCGGTGTCGCAAGATGGTCGGAAATTGGCATAGCACATAAGGTTAGAGACCGCTGCACCCCGACACAAGTAATGAGTCGGCAAGGCTCGAGACCATGGTGCACCGCAGGAGATCCTGCGCGGTTTGCGCCGCCGGATCGGCCTGTGGTGGCAGAGGGGCCAACGCGCCCATGGGCAGTTGTTCACGCGCTTCCCGCAGACGCCGCAGGTCGAGCGCTGTGGCACCGGCCCCGGCCACACTATCAGGGGCATACACGAGCCCCTGGAGTGCCCACCCGGATGTTGACGACAGGCGCAGGCGGTCTACGCGCTCGACCAGGGCACTGACCCGCAGCGGGCGTCGCGCGTTGGTGGTGTTCCGAACAACCGAGTGCAGCACCGCATCCAGCCCCGGCCATCGGGCCACGAGTGTCGAATCGAGGAGCCGATGCTTGGCGAGGTCTGCGCGATACCACGCTGCGCCGAGCAACGGTACCGTGACTACGGAGACATCGGGGCGATACTCCTCCACCTGCTGCAAATACCAGAGGGGGAACGTGTCGTTGTCGCCACCGGCAATGAGGACGCCACCTTGCGGTACGGCATCGAGCAGCAGGCGCGCATAGGTGCGCGGCAACGACGCCACAGGTTCGAGTGTTCGATCGGCCACCGGCCGATTGGCGAGCACCGGAACCAAGACCAGGCTGAGGGGAAGCAAGGCCACCGGCGCCGGGAGCCGGCGCGCCAAGGTGCTGGCGACGGCGGACACGCCAACTCCAGCAAGGGCTCCCCAGGCCAAGAACCCGAGCGCAAAGAAGTAGTCACGCTCACGCGCCTCGTGCGTCGCGCCTTCCGGGAGTACGCCGACGCCGAACGATGGGCCGGCCCGCAGATTGAGCCAGAGGGCCACGCCAAAACTGGCGCTGATGAGCAGCAGGGCCATACCCCGACCGAGTCGCGCGTCGGCACGCCACAGGCGACGTACGCCAAGCAACGCCAACCACACCCAGCAGATGCTGAGCGCCGTGCGCCCGAGCGCGGCCGTAGGATGCGGGTGCACGCCGAACGCGACCTGCCAGTCGGCCCACTGAAAGACGTTGGCTATTTGCAGCCACAGCGGCGCGAGTCGCGGCCAGAGGCCGGGGACCTGATATTGCGCGCGCTGCAGCACGGCGAAGAGCGCCGACGCGGTTTCCGGATTGCCACTGTCGAGTGCCGGGTTTCGCGCCGACAGCAACGGCAATACGGCCACCGCCGACAGCCCGAGGCAGAACAGGGCCGCCCATGCGGTCACATCGCCGACACCTGGACGCCGACCACGCCAGGCCAGCGCGACGGCCGCCGGGAGCGCCACCAAGACCGACAAATGCAGTGGTACGGCCAGGCCCGCGAGGAATGCCAGCATGGCGCGAAAGCGCATGCGCTGCGCGTCGTCCGTGTCGGGCCGACCGGCCAATTCGGCCACGGCCAGCATGCCGACGCTCACCAGCATCGCGACGGCATACACCTCGGTTTCCGTGGCGTTGTTCCACACACTGAGCATGGCGCCGCCCATGACTGCGGCCACCACGGCTCCACGCGCACCAATCCACCGCGTCAGCATGTACGCGGCCACGCCCCCGGTGAGCGATGCTGCCCACACGGACAGCAGCGTGACGGCGCGCGGTGGCGGCGCCGAGGAGAAAAGCATGGTCGCCACCTTCGCCAGCAATACCCACAGCGGCGTGCCGGGCGGATGGGGAATGCCCAGCGTATGGGCAGCCGCCATGAACTCTGCGGCGTCCCAGAAGGTGAGATCCGGCGCAGCAGTGGAGAGGTAGAGGCCGAAAAGCACCATCGTCGCCACAACTGCGGCGACGATGGAGGAAGGCACCTTGATTCGAGCGGGTTTGCTCAAGCCGGCGACAGCATTACGCCGGTGCAACCTCGGGGCCGCCCAACAACGGCGGCGTGATAGCCCGCGGAGCCGCCACTGGCGGCGGCGCCAACGGCGCCGGAGCCGACGGCACGTCCGGTCCGGTGCGCGGCGGCAACGGCTTGCCATCCTTGAGCAGCAGAATGTCGTCGCGGGTGAGCGTCTCACGTTCGAGCAGACTTACGGCCACCGCATCGAGGAGCGTGCGATGCTCGGTGAGCACCGACACCGCGCGCGCGTGGGCCTCGAAGGCCACCCGCTTCACTTCGCCGTCGACCAACTGAGCCGTCTGCTCCGAGACCTCACGGCGCGACTGGATTTCACGACCCAGGAAGAGTTCCTGTTCGTTGTCGCCTACCAGGATGGGACCGATCTTTTCGGACAGCCCCCACTGCGTGACGTACCGCCGCGCAATGTTCGTGGCCTGCTGAATATCGCTGGCCGCACCGGTGGTAACCCGGTTGTGCCCAAACACGATCTCTTCGGCTGCGCGGCCGCCGTACGCCATGACCAAGCGCGCTTCAAGCTGCTCACGGGTGACCGAGACGCGATCGTCTTCGGGAAGCGTGAACGCAATGCCAAGGGCGCGCCCACGGGGCACGATGGTGACCTTGTGCAGCGGATCGTTGCCCGGCACCATCATGGCGCACACGGCATGGCCCGCTTCGTGGAACGCCGTCAGCCGGCGCTCCTCTTCCTTCATGACGAGCGACTTGCGCTCGGCGCCGAGCATGACACGATCCTTGGCTTCCTCGAGATCGTTCATGTAGATCTTCTCGTGATTCTTGCGCGCGGCGAGCAGAGCGCCTTCGTTCACGAGATTCGCCAAGTCGGCGCCGGCCATGCCGGGGGTGCCACGAGCGAGTGCGGTAACGCTCACATCGTCGGCAATGGGCTTGTTGCGCAGGTGCACCTTGAGGATGCCCTCACGGCCGCGCAGATCGGGCGCATCGACCACGATCTGGCGATCGAAGCGGCCCGGACGCAGCAGCGCGGGGTCAAGCACGTCGGGGCGGTTGGTCGCGGCAATCAGGATGACGCCATCGTTCGACTCGAAGCCGTCCATTTCGACCAGCAGCTGGTTGAGCGTCTGTTCGCGCTCATCATGACCGCCGCCTAGGCCGGCACCACGGTGGCGACCCACGGCATCGATTTCGTCGATGAAGATGATGCAGGGCGCGTGCGCCTTGCCCTGCTCGAACAGGTCGCGCACACGCGACGCGCCGACACCGACGAACATTTCGACGAAATCGGAGCCGGACATGCTGAAGAACGGACGTCCGGCCTCACCGGCCACGGCCTTGGCGAGCAGCGTCTTGCCGGTACCCGGCGGGCCAACGAGCAGCGCACCCTTGGGCAGACGACCACCGAGACGCGTGAACTTCTGCGGGTCCTTGAGGAACTCGATGATTTCCTGCAGTTCAACCTTGGCTTCGTCGGCGCCCGCCACGTCGGCAAACGTGACCTTGGGCGTGTCGCCGCTGAGCAGCTTGGCTTTGCTCTTGCCGAACGAGAACGCCTTGTTTCCGCCCGACTGCATCTGGCGGAACAGGAAGATCCAGAAGCCGATGAGCAGGAGGTACGGCAGCATGGTGATGAGCACGCTGCCGAAATTCGCGCGCGGCTCGGTGGTGGCCGTCTTCACGCCCGCCTTGTACAGGTCTTCCTGCTCCTTGGGAGCGGAGCCGGCCACGAGGCGCACCGTAAAGCGCTTCGCTGGCCGATTGGAGACACGCACTTCCTGGTTGAACTGACCAGTGAGCACGTTGTCGGTGAAGGTCGCCTGTTTGATGTTGCCGGCGGCTAATTGCTGGCGATAATCGGAATACCCGATCTCGGGCGCAGCCGCTTCGCGGCCGTTGCCGTACGACAGGAACGCCACAGGGATGAGGAGCACGAGGATCCAGAACGAAACCGTCTTGGAAATTCGTCCCCAGTTGGTGGGCTTCTTCGGCGAGGGCGTCATGTTTGGTGCCATGGGATAACCGCGTTACTGCAAGCTGGCCACGTACGGCAGGTGCCGAAAGTTCTCGGCATGATCCAATCCGTACCCGACCAGAAACTCGTGCGGCGCATCGAACCCGATGAACCGCGTGGGATGCTGGAGCTCCGTGGCGATGTGCTTGTGCAGCAACGCGCAGATTTCCAGAGACTTGGGCTTCCGTTCACCGAGCAGTTCGATGAGCCGATTGAGCGTTCGGCCGGAATCCACAATGTCCTCAACAAGTAGAATGTGTTTGCCTTCCAATTCCGTTTCCGGATCGTACAGCAAACGCACGACGCCGCTCGATTCCATGGCATCGCCGTACGACGAAGCCACGAGGAAATCGACCTGCAGCGGCCGCGAAATATGGCGGACAAGGTCGCTCAGGAAAATGAAGCTCCCCTTCAGCAGCCCAAGCACCAGAAGGTCGCCGTCCGGATAGTACGCCGTGATGTCGGCGCCCAATTCACTGACGCGCGCGTCGATGGTGGACGCATCGTACACGATGCGCTTGACGGCGCGCCCATCGAGGCGGGGATCTTCGTGATGGCCAGAATGCTCAGTCAAACTCGCGCTCACACCGGTACCAGATCAGTTCCGGCCTACCGGGCCGGGACGGTGCCGCAAGACCGCGGCAAACTCCGGGTATCCACACTGGCTCGCCGGCGACCAGCAGCACTGGCCACTCCGGGCGCTCGAGTACGGAAACCCGCGACTCCGTAAAATACCGAGTTACCCGTCGCCCTGCTGGTGCCCCCGGCGTCTTGATGCGATCGCCGGGGTGCCACGGACGGACGACGACCGGCGTATCGGCGGGCAACCCGATGCACCAGGCGTCCTTCGCCAATGGCTCGACTCCCAAGCGCCGAAAACGCCACCGCCCACAACGGGACGGCAGCGCGGATGCGACACCCTCGAACACCGACCACGAGGTGTCGCGAGTCGGCGCCCGTCGTACCTCGAATACATCGCCGCGCTGGTCACGTCGCCTGGCGATGGTGGCGCCACCGGCCAGGGTGATGTGTGCACCAGCGCGATCGGAGGTGGTAAACCGGACGGCCGCGCGGGTTCCGTTCGCATCGAGTGTCACGCCAACTCGTGCGCAAATGGCCGGCCAGAGCACGCCGCGGCCAGCATCGGTGGTCTGCTCCAGCACCCGGGCGGGAATGGACGCGCGGGTGCCTTCGGCATTCACCTGCACCGCCGAGGCATCGACCAGCGCCTCAACTTCGCGGCGCCACTGAGCCGCCCGCTCGCCGATGGCCAACATGGCCTCCCCAAAACCCGGAGCATGGTGTTCGAACACCGGCAACACCTCGTGTCGCACCCGCCCTCGTAGAAAGTGCAGCGAGGCATTCATGGGGTCTTCGAGATACGGCAGCGATTCGCTCTCCACCCAGCGAGCGAGCTCATGGCGCGAGACGCCGAGCCAGGGACGCAGCACGGCACTCGGTGCCGCCAGTGCGGCCAGTCCTCGCGCCCCGCTCCCTCGGAGCACCCGCATGACGATCGTCTCGAGTTGGTCATCGCGCGTATGCGCCGTGGCCACGCGGGCCCGAAACCCACGTGCGACACGGCGGAGGAAGGCCCACCGTGCGTCGCGCCACTGCGCCTCGTTCGTGCCCCCAACCCGGGCACGTTCCCGCACCACCGTCAATCCGAGCCGACGCGCTTGCGCTGCCACGAGACTCGCGGCCTCGGTGGCGTAGCTGCCGGTAGCGTGATCGAAGGTGGCCACTGCCGCGATGCGCGATGGGGCCCACCGCGCCATGGCGTGCAACAGCGCCATGGAATCGCGGCCACCCGACACCGCCAGGACCAGCGGGCGATCAGTGGCCTGCAACGCCACTTCGAGCACTGCGTGCAGCAGTGCGCCCGGGGAGATATCGTCGATTGGGAACTCCGAGTGCTGCCGATCCATTCCGCACAAAAGCGACAGGGACCCGGTGGCGTCAACCGGAGCCCGGTCGTTGACCCCTCGCCACCGATTGGGCGGCGGCCCCACTACCCTGGCCGCCGAGACTCGACTACTCTTGTCGTGTTCTGGCGCACGCACACGACGTCGCCACCCTTCGTCACCGGAGACTCACAGTGGAATCACACGGCACCCTCGGCACCATCTGGGCATCGTTCGGGATGACCGCCTATTACATGGCGCTGACCTGGATCAACATCCTGCTCGGGCTGTTCCTGTCGCCGCTGTTCATGATTCCGCTCACGTGGCTGAAGCAGAAGCAGGGCGGCTTCGAGTCGTAACTCGCCGCTGGTGACACCAAAATCAAAGGGCCCGCTCGACACCGAGCGGGCCCTTTGTCATGCCGCGGATTGCTCAGGCTACCAGTGGTACCCGTCCCAGTTCGGCGGCAGGCAACACGACGGCGTGGCCGAGCGAGGTCTTGCGCCCCGTCAGATCGGACAAGTCGCCGCCGTGGTACGCTTCTTCACCATGTTCGGCGAGGTCGATACCCTGCACTTCGACGTCGACCGGAACGCGCAGCGGCATGACCGCCTGGAGTGCGAAGAGAATGACGGTGCTGGCGATTGCCGCGAAGGCAATGGTGGCCACCACCGCGAGCAGCTGAATGCCAATGAGCCCGACATTGCCGCGCAACAAGCCGTCGGCACCGGCCGGGTTCACGGCCTTCGACGCGAAAACTCCGGTGAGGACGGCGCCCATGATGCCGGCGACACCGTGGCAAGCAAAAACGTCCAGCGTGTCGTCGAGGCGGGTCTTGGGACGGTAGTGGAGCGCCGCGAAAGAGACCGGCGCCGCGAGGACGCCCATGAGAATGGCTGAGAAGGGCGTCACGAAGCCGGCCGCCGGGGTAATGGCCACGAGGCCAACCACGGCTCCGGTAGCGGCGCCGACGGCCGTCGCGCGACCGCCTTTCACCAATTCGAGCGCCAACCAGGTGATCATGCCCGCTGCCGCCGCCGCATGGGTGGTGACAAGCGCGTTCGCCGCGATGCCGTCGGCAGCGAGCGCCGAGCCAGCGTTGAAGCCGAACCAGCCGAACCAGAGCAAACCGGCACCGAGCAGAGCGAACGGCACGTTGTGCGGAACGGTGGGCAAGCGCTTGAAATCGCGACGAGGCCCAAGGAAGAGCGCCAGCACCACCGCAGTTGTCCCGGCGGAAATGTGCACGACCGTGCCACCGGCAAAGTCGAGTGCACCAAGCAACCGCAACCAGCCGCCGTCACCCCACACCCAGTGTGCCAGGGGATCGTAGATCACGGTGGTCCAGATGAATCCGAAGGCGAGGTACGCCACGAAACGCATACGGTCGATTACCGCGCCCGAAAAGAGCGCCACGGTGATGCCCGCGAACATGGCCTGGAAGGCTGCGAACAACAGGTGTGGCAGCAGCGCCGAATACGTGGGATTGGGCGCCCCCGTGACTCCGGAGAAGCCCAACCATTCGAAACCGCCAATCCACGACGAACCAGGGCCGAACGCCAGACTGTAGCCGAAGAGCACCCATTGCACCGTGACAATGCCGAGCGCTCCCAGACTCATGAGCATGGTGTTGAGCGCGCTCTTCGTGCGCACCAAGCCCCCGTAGAAGAACGCCAACCCCGGCACCATAAGCAGCACCAGCGCCGTGCTGACGAGCACCCAGGCCGTGTCTCCAGCCGAAATGCCGGGAGCCTCGACCTGCGAAGCAGCCAGCAATGGCGACATGATCGACGAAACCGGCATCAATCGTTCTCCCGCGTGGGCACGCGCATTTCGAGTTGAGTCTGTCGCATGATCTCGTCGGCGTTCACCGCCGTCAGCGCGGCGTTGTCGCTCTCACCGGTGCGGATGCGCACGGTCCGTTCGAGCGGCAACACAAAGATCTTGCCGTCGCCGACATCGCCGGTGCGCGCCCCATCGCAGATGGCCTGGATGGTGCGCTCCACATACTCCTCGGAGCAGGCCATCTCGATGCGCACTTTTTCGTGAAACTCGAGCACGACCGACTCGCCGCGGTACTGCTGGACCACGTCACGCTCGCCGCCGTGACCGGCGACGCGAGACAAGGTCATGCCAGTCACGCCGACCTGAAACAGGGCGCGCTTCACATCGGCGAGTTTTTCGGGGCGTATGACCGCGACGATCAGTTTCACAGGCAGTGGCGGGACAGAATGGCGGCTCAGACAGCTGTTGCGTGCTTCTGATGCACAAATACCCAAACACAATGCACAGTTTCAAGTGATTGCACCTGCTTATGGACTGTTTTTGTGCAGCCAATGCACAAAATCAACACCAGATATCGCAAAGCAGCACTAAATTCGAACACAACCCAAACAAATCACCTACGTCCGTGGAGCGCCGCACAAAGCCCCCCGGGAATGGCAAGGGCGGCGAAAAACGGGAGCGAATGACGGACCCATTTGTCGGGGATTGGCCGACTGTTGCCATCAAGGCTCGGCGCAATTTACCGGTACGCTAGTTACCGGTTTATGGCGCGCCGTCGCGCCCCAGACGCCGGCCTCTCCCTGTGGCCTTGCGCATCCTGCTCCTTCATCCGAACTACCACTCCGGCGGCGCTGAAATCGCCGGGAACTGGCCTCCAGCCTGGGCCGCCTACATTTTCGGCGCCCTCAAACAGGCCGGCTACGCCGACGTCACGTTCATCGATGCGATGACGTTCAACATTCCCGACGACGTGCTCGAAGGGAAAATCCGTGATGCGCGTCCGGACATCGTCATGGCCACCGCCATCACGCCGGCCATCTACAAGGCCATGGATACGCTCAAGATGGTGCGTCGGCTTCTGCCCGACGTGCCCACGGTGCTCGGCGGCGTGCACGGGACCTTCATGTACCGCCAGGTCTTCACGGAAGCACCGTGGATTGATGTGGTCGTGGGCGGCGAAGGTGAGCGGGTGGTGGTGAATCTGGTGAAGGCCATCGAGGCGGGCGACTTCGCCACGACGCGTCATGCCGTGCGCGGCATCGCCTTCGTCGACGAAAGTGGTGTGAAAACCACACCCGCCGAGCCTCCCATTCAGGATCTCGATTCCCTGACGCCCGATTGGGACATTCTCGACTGGCAGCACTACACCTATATCCCGCTCGGCTGCCGCCTGGCGGTGCCCAATTTCGCGCGCGGTTGCCCGTTCACCTGCAGCTTCTGTTCGCAGTGGAAGTTCTGGCGCACCTACCGCACGCGTGATCCGAAGAAGTTCGTCGACGAGATCGAGTACCTCGTGAAGAAGCACAAGGTCGGCTTCTTCATTCTGGCCGACGAAGAACCCACGATCCACCGCAAGAAGTTCATCGAGTTGTGCGAAGAACTGATCAAGCGCGATCTCGGCGTCACGTGGGGCATCAACACCCGCGTCACCGACATTCTGCGCGACGAGGCACTGCTGCCGATGTACCGCAAGGCGGGGCTCGTGCATGTGTCGTTGGGCACCGAAGCCGCTGCGCAGCTCAAGCTCGACCGGTTCAACAAGGAGATCAAACTCGAGCAGAGCAAGCGCGCCATTCAGCTGCTGCAAGCCAACGGCATCGTGACCGAGGCACAGTTCATTGTGGGGCTCGAAAACGAAACGCCGGAGACGCTCGAAGAGACGTACAACATGGCGAAGGACTGGAACCCGGACCTCGTGAACTGGAACTGCTACACGCCGCGGCCCTTCTCCGATCTCTTCCAGGAGCTCAGCGACAAGGTGGAGGTGCGCGACTACGCGAAGTACAACTTCGTGACACCCATCATTCAGCCCGACGCCATGAGCCGTGACGACGTGCTGCGCGGCGTGTTGCACAACTACCGTCGCTTCTACTTCAAGAAGGCAACGGGCGGCTATCTGTGGGACAAGGATCCGTACCGCCGCAAGTATCTGCGCGGCTGCCTCAAGGCGTATCTCAAGAGCGCGTTCGAACGCCGCTTCTATGATCTCGGCCGCATCAATTTCTGGGGTCAGAAGACGGATATTGACTGGGGCTTCGACGAGAGCAAGGTGCACGACAAGTCACAACTGCCCGTGCTCGACGAGATCCAGAAGGTGTTCACCAACGACGAGTTCCATCCCAAGCGCCGCTCGGTGAACAAGCGGCCCACGGCCAAGGAAGTGCGCGCCTGTGGCGGGCCCGACGACAGCGCGGCGGTCGCGACACTCGAACCCGGTGAGAATGAAGAAGTTGGCGGCTACATCGCGCAGGCCATTCGCGCCTCGGAAGTGGACGAAGCCCGCATGATGGGGTGCCCGACCGACCCCACTCCTCCCACTGAGTCGTAACTGACCGATGAACGCCCCACGCATGCCCAAGGCGTTGCCCATGGCGGGCGGTCCCGTGACCGCCCCGCCCTTCGCGCTCCCGGCCATTCATTTCGCAGCCACGTTGGTGTGGCTCGTCGTAGCCACCGCGATGTTGGTGGTGTTGGCGCCGCGGCTTGCCGAAGGGCGCACCTTCGACCCACCCGTCTTTGCCCTCGTGCACGTTTTGATGCTCGGGGTAGTCGGCTCCGCCATCTTTGGCACGCTGCAGCAGTTCGTACCGGGCGGACTTGGGGTACCGCTGCGCAGCGTGCGCCTGGGCTACTGGGGTTTTGGGCTGCTGCAGGTCGGCATCGTGCTACTCGTCGGCGGCTTCTGGTGGTGGCGCGGGACAGCGCAAGGACTGGGATGGCTCTTCATCTTCGCGGCAGTTGGTGCCGTCTCACGCAACGTGCTGCGCGCCCGTCGTCACAGTGTGAACGGCAAACTCGTGGGGCTGTACATCACCGTCGCGCACTCGGCGCTTGGCGCCGGTATGGCCATCGCCTTCGCGCGGCTCGGGGAAACGCTGGGTTGGTGGCAGGTCGATCGCATGGCCTTGCTGTCGGCGCACGCGCTGTTTGGCGCCGTGGGCTTTGGCACGCTGTCCGCAATTGGTGTGGGCAGTCGCATGTTGCCCACGTTCCTCATGGGACCTGGTGATGACACGCGCTGGCTCCACTGGCACCTGGGGCTCACGACGACGGGCCTCGTAGTGTACGGCGCATCGGCCGTACTGGCGAGCGGCATCGGCATGCGCCTCGGCAGCGTGCTGTTGCTGGCCGGCGGCGTGCTTACCGTGGCGCTGGCCGTGCGATGGTTCCGCCGCAAGCGCCGTCCGCTCGACGCCGCATTGCAGCACGTGGCCTCATCGTTTCTCGCTCTCGGTGCAGCGGTACTCGTGGCCGGTTGGCTGTTGGTCGGCAATGCGTACGCGTTCAACCAATGGGCGGCGCTGCTGGTGGCGCTTGTGGTGGGCTGGCTGACCACGCTGGTGGTGGGCGTAATGGCCAAGATTCTGCCGCATCTCGCCTATAACAATCTTGCCCGATCGCTTCCGGGGTTTAACGCGCTCGGTTCGCCTAATCGATTGCTTCGCGAAGATTGGCAGCACGCAAGCGTGCTGTTCCTCGGCGCTGGTTGGATGGCCCTGGTGGGCTCGCTCATGGCGGCCGCCCCGCGACTGGCACTTGTGGCGGCATTGGTCTGGAGCGTTGGCGTGGCCGTCGTCGTCGCCAACCATGTTCGCATGGTTGTGCTTGGCCGCACGCCGCAGCCGAACCCGACGATGGTTGCTGGTGCGTCCTGAAGGTCCTGATTTCCCCTCTCACTCCCCACAGACCTATGCGTACTTCCTCCCCCCGATTCCTGATCACTGCGGCGCTTCTTGTCGTGACCGCGTGCGGCGGCGCTTCGAGTGATCAAGCGGCCGCCAACACTGGCGGTGACGATGCCGCGAGCGCGCCGGCCTCTGCTGGTCAGGCCAACGTTGATGAGGGCAATTCCATCCCCAACATCGTGAAGGTGGCGGTCGGGTCGGCCGATCACACCACGCTGGTGGCTGCCCTCAAGGCGGCCAACCTGGTCGACGTGCTCGCCAATCCGGGGCCGTTCACCGTGTTCGCCCCCACCAACGCGGCATTCGACAAGTTGCCGGCGGGAACCGTCGACGATCTGCTGAAGCCGGAAAATCTGAGCAAGCTCAAGGAAATTCTGCAGCACCACGTCACCACGTCGGCGCTCGACGCAGAGTCGTTCACCGATGGGCAGGAGCTTGGCATGGTGACCGCTGGCTCAGAGAAGATGACCCGCAAGCCGGACGGGCTGTACATCGGCGCCGCCAAAGTGGTGGCATCGGTTCGGGCCTCAAACGGTTGGGTACATGTAATCGACGGGGTGCTGGTGCCGGCCGCCAAGTAGCGGCCGAAGTGCTGTCACATCGCCCACAACGGTGGCGAAAAATCACCGGGGCGGGGACGATTGATTCGTCCCCGCCCCGGTGTCTTTTCAGGTGCCATGATTAACCACTAACTCGCCAGTTCGGTGGGCGAGGGTGTCGGCGGATCGAGCGAGCGGCTCAACAGTGCCACGAGCTGCTGCCGGGGCTCCAACGCATCGGCCAGGGTTTTGCGATCCAGCACATCGAGAAAGGCCGTCAGCGCCTCATCGAGGACCCCCGCCAAGGCACACGCGGGGGCAATGGGGCACGTATTCGTCTCGGGATCAAAACACTCCACCAGGGTCAGATTCTCCTCGGTGTGCCGGACCAGCTGCCCAATGCGAATCTCTTCGGCCGGTCGCGCCAGCCGAACTCCACCGTGGCGGCCGCGTACGGTTTCGACATAGCCCAGCTCGGCAAGACGCTGCACGATCTTCACCAAGTGCTCGTACGACATGTTCATGCGCACGGCCATGGCGTGCACGGTGATGCACTCCGTAGGCTCGAGCCCCAGCACCATCAGACAACGCAGGGCGTTGTCGGTAAATCGGGTAAGTCGCATAGCAATAATCTGACGCGCCCCTCACCCCACTGCGTGTAGGGGAAAACCCTATAAAAACTGGTATTTACTTGGCAATTATTTCGGCAATTTGCTGACTTCAATGAAGTATACGAGATACGAGAATATGAGTGCACGACGAGGTGCCACTACTGGCTCTTCATTCCCCCATGTCTCTATCTCCTCTGTGGAGTACCGCCCCATGTCACTCCCCCGTCGTACCGGATGGTATGTCGCGGCCGCTTCGGTCGCCGCGACCCTTGTCTACGGGTTCGCCTGTGCTCCGGCGAATCGGTCCAATTCCGGTGCGATCGGCACCGGTGACGCTGCCCAGAAGGCCTACGTAGCCCCGGGTACGCACGACGAGTACTACGCCTTCATGTCAGGCGGCTTCAATGGCCAGGTGGGCGTGTACGGCCTGCCGTCGGGTCGTTTGCTCAAGATTGTGCCGGTGTTCTCGCAGTTCCCCGAAAACGGCTACGGCTACTCGGAGGAAACCAAGGGCATGCTGGAGACCACCTTCGGCAACATCCCTTGGGACGATCTCCACCATACGGCGCTCTCCCAGACCAACGGTGAAGACGACGGCCGCTGGCTGTTCGTGAACGCCAACAACACGCCGCGTGTGGCGCGTGTCGATCTCAACACGTTCGAAGCGTCGGAGATTCTGCAGATCCCCAACTCTGGCGGCAACCACGGTTCGCCGTTCATCACGTCGAACAGCGAATACGTGCTGGCGTCGACGCGCTTCTCGTTGCCCATCCCGCAGGCTGACATCCCCATCAGCGACTACAAGAAGTCGTTCAAGGGCACCATCTCGTTCATCACAGCCGACAAGCCGGGCAAGATGGATGTGGCCTTCCAGTTGGTCGTGCCTGGGTACAACTACGACCTCGCGCGTGCGGGCAAAGGCCCGTCGAAAGACTGGGTGTTCTTCACCTCGTACAACTCCGAACAGGCGTACGAGAAGCTCGAAGTCAACGCGTCGAAGGCCGACAAGGACTTCATCGCGGCCATCAACTGGCGTACGCTCGAAGCCTGCGTGAAAGACGGCAAGGCCGAGAATTGGCCGGCCGACTACATGCACAACCACATGGATGAGTTCTCACGCGTCGCGGTTACCGAGACCAAGAAGAGCGTGAAGGTGCTCAATCCCATGACCTGCCCCAACTCGATCTACTTCCTGCCCACGCCCAAGTCGCCGCATGGCGCCGACGTGGACCCGAGCGGTGAGTACATCGTGGCTGGTGGCAAGCTCGCCACGGTCATCCCCGTGCACTCGTTCACGAAGCTGCAGAAGGCAATCGCCGACAAGGCCTTCGAAACCACGATCGATGGCATCCCGGTACTCAAGTACGAGGCCATTCTCGCCGG